>ENA-UERX01000860-UERX01000860.1-human-gut-metagenome-genome-assembly--contig:-NODE-860-length-21137-cov-6.342830_pt1 | contig 21137 bp, 9 predicted proteins | sample MGYA00242992_ERZ507993 | MGnify/ENA primary metagenome ERZ507993 (study PRJEB26167, sample SAMN06115487) | human gut metagenome | host: Homo sapiens | place: China:Chongqing | collected 2015-04-10... | reverse complement strand
GCAGTTTGGTGAAATCGTAGATAAGATAGATGCCAAGCTCTTCGGGCTGTTCTCTTAAAGGTAAAAAAGTAAAAAGGCTCAATGTATAAAGCTGTAGTAAATGAATTAAAAAAGATTCCCGAAATAGTGGAATGCCATTTTACTACCGGTGCATACACCATGCTGACAAAAGTATATTCTCGTGACAATGAACACTTAATGGATATATTAAATTCCAGAATTCAGGAGATTCCCGGTGTTACAGCTACCGAAACAATGATATCTTTGGAGCAAAGTATCAAGAAAGAAATTCCTATTCAAACCGGGAAATAATGGAATGGCTGACTGACTACCATTTAGGCGGCATTGTTATCGGCATTTGTACATTTCTGATAATCGGTCTTTTCCACCCCATCGTGGTCAAAGCCGAATATTATTGGGGAACGCGTTGTTGGTGGATTTTCCTGATTTTAGGAATAGCCGGTATCATCGGCTCAATCTTAATCAACGACATACTCATTTCTTCACTGATAGGCGTTTTCTCTTTTTCGTCATTTTGGACTATAAAAGAAATTTTTGAGCAACGGGAACGCGTATTGAAAGGTTGGTTTCCAATGAATCCCAAACGAAAACACGAATACGAAGAAAAATAAACTCCTATTTTCCGGGCATTTCTTATTATATTTGAAATACCCGGAAAATACCACTCTTTCTGCAAAGACAATTTTATCACCATAGAGAAAAAGATTCTCATAATACCATTAACGGTTACTCTATTTGCCATATTTTTCGTATTTTTGTGAGCGACATCTAATATAAACCGAAGAAAAACAACATGAGATACAAATATTTATTACTCTTATTAGCACTATTAGCATTAAATACTCCCATTTCTGCCGAATATTTCAGGCATATTGGATTATCCGAAGGATTGACGCAGCCATCGGTTATGTCCATACACCAAGATCAATTGGGAAGAATGTGGTTTGGTACAAGAGAGGGAATAAATCTGTATGATGGCAAACAAATCACTGCTTTCAAAGGTTGGTGCAACGCTTCCAATGATTCAGCTCCCATCTGGTTGGGAAATGAAGTTTCATCCATCGTTGAGGACAAACAAGGAAATATTTTTTTCTTAGTCGATGACGATATTATAAAATTTGATATACAGACCGAACAATTCAGTCGTCTTTCTAAAGGAAGCCGCATCCCGGTTTTAACTTCACTTGAAGGAGACCTGTGGTATATGAGACGTGATTCCTTATTCAAGCATTCTTCAGGAGCCACGGAATCAACCTTCATGCTAAAAACCGGAATTACTTCTCCCATCACCTGCCTGACAATGTTACCCAATAAAATCTGTATTGGCTCACATGACGGAATTTTCTTCTATGACCGTTCCAGCGGGAAAGAAACACATGTACTCAGAGGTATTGACATCTACCGCATTTTTGAAAGCTCACAAAAAGAATTGTGGATTGGAACAAGAATGTATGGATTATACAGAATCAACAAAAAAGGAGAAATCAGGCAAGTGCCTTTCAGCCCCGGTTCCCCCACAGGAATCAGCAGCTGGCAAATTCGTGATTTTGTGGAAGACGGCGAACGGAACATCTGGTTTGGAACATTTGACGGACTACATAAATATAGTACGAAAACAGGACAGTATTCCCTTATCCAAATCCCCAAATACGTAGGAGGATTAAACCACCCATCTATCTTTTCCCTTTGTAAAGATATGCAAGGTACTATCTGGGTGGGAAGCTATTTTGGAGGAGTAAATTATTTCACACCCAAACAAGACAGCTTTGTACATTACGACTATGATCAAAACGCCACCAAAAATCAATATTATTCATATATAGGCGATATCGTAGTAGACAAGAATGAACACGTGTGGCTCAGCACAGACGGAGGAGGAATCAGCTGTACCGACAAGAACTGGAACATTATCCATCAGTTTACGGCAGGAGGCAAAAATTCAATCCCCCACAATAACATAAAAAGTATATGTTATGATGAAGAAAACGAATGCATATACATAGGTACTTATTTAGGAGGACTGTCTCGTTATGATTTGCAAACCGGACAATTCTATAACTATCTGGAAAGGAGGAAAGGAGAGCCCAATACTCCGAATGAAGTTGTTTTCCATGTAAAAATGTGGAAAGGAAAATTATATTTATCAGCACGCAACGGTGTATTTTCTTTGGATACCAAAACGCAAAAGTTTCACAAACTGGATATCCCAATCGCCTACTACGAAGATTTCGATATAGACCCGGAAGGATATTTATACCTGAGCGGAATGTTTAATCTGGTATGCATGCATTTAGACAAGCTGGAAGCATCTTATATTCCGCTGACGCAAAAAGGATATAATGCCAAAATAACCCGCATCTTGGCAACTAATAACGGCGCCTATATCAGCACTTTAGGAGGCGGGTTGTTTTTCTATGACAAGAAAACACATAAGACAGCCCATTACACAGCAGAAGAGCATCAGCTTCCCAGCAACTTTTGTTACAATGTTTGTTTATCACCCAGTGGGAACATACTGATAACCAGCGACAAAGGAGTGACAAGCTATTCTCCCGAAAAAAACAGCTTTACCACCATTAATTTAATGAGAAACTTTCCAACAGCCCACATTATAAGTGGCTGCGGCATTTTCGCCTCCGACCAAAAGCGCATTTATGTGGGCGATACCAAAGGGGTAACCTCTTTTTCGGAAGAAGAATTTCACAAAGCCAATACCTTCCGCCATAACCCCAACCTTTATTTCTCGGAATTATGGATTAATAATCAAAAGGTAGTGGCAGGAGATGAAACCGGAGTACTTACCAAGGCTTTTCCATATACTCAAAAGCTCAAATTAAGCCATAATCAAAATAATTTGATTCTCAGTTTTGCCCTGCCTGACTATGAACAACAATTATCCCAAAAACAGTTCCAATATAAATTGGACGGGTTCGATAAAAAATGGATTAAAACCAGCCAGACAGAAGTACACTATACCAATCTTGATCCGGGCACTTATACGTTGCGAGTAGCTGCCATCAATAACAGCAGCAACCAAAGCGGAGACATCACAGACAAAGAAATCAGTATGCAACTGACCATCTCTGCTCCCTGGTATGCCACTTGGTGGGCATTCTTGCTCTATATCATCAGTTTTATAGGATGCCTTTATTATTTTATATCCAGTCGAATCGCCAAGCGCACCTTAGCACTTTCGTTAGAAAAAGAGCGTTTTGAAAAACAACAGATAGAACAACTTAATCAAGAGAAGCTGGTATTCTTCACTAATGTCAGCCATGAATTCCGCACTCCCTTAACATTAATAATCAGTCATATAGATATCATTCTACAGAAATCTTCACTGAATCCTTCTATCTATAACCAAATATTAAAAATCAGAAAGAATGCACAGCAAATGAGCAATCTGATTTCAGAATTACTTGAGTTTAGAAAACTGGAACAAAACCATAAAACATTACAGATATCCCAACAAGATATAACTCCATTTTTGAAAGAAATTTATTTTTCATTTGTTGATTATGCCCATTTGCGTAATATCCATTATGACTTTCAACTATCAGAAACTCCCACACTATGTTGGTTTGACAGCCAATTACTTGAAAAAGTATTCTTCAATTTATTATCCAATGCCTTTAAATATACACCCGACAATGGGAATATTATCATATCCGGCCGTACAACAGATAATGAAGTAGAAATCAGTATATCCGACACAGGATCGGGAATTGCCAAAAACGATGTTTCACAAATATTCGCGCGCTTCTTCCAGGCAAACAACCAAAAGCCGGGTGAATATTCATCGCCCGGTACCGGTATTGGTCTTGCTTTGTCCAAAACCATCGTTGAAAAGCATCATGGTACGATAACTGTCGACAGTACACTAGGAAAAGGAAGTACATTTACTGTCCGACTCCCCAGAAACGCAGACGTTTTCCAGGCAGACAAAAACATACAGTTATCAAACCAGCAACAAGAAAGCTCCATTGTACCCGGTTCTTTAGATGTCCTGCCCGAAACAGATACTTACCTGACGGAATCAGTCCATACCGAAAACGCAGAAGAAAAGACCCACACCGTATTATTGGTAGAAGACAATGAAGAACTGCTCCAATTATTAACAGAGCTATTCTCCCCATTTTATGAAGTAATTTGCGCTACCAATGGAGAAGAAGGCCTAAAACAAGTATACGAGCATAAGATAGATTTGATTATCAGTGATATCATGATGCCCAAAATGAGTGGAACAGAAATGTGTCTGCAAATTAAAAACAACATTGATTATTGCCACATACCTCTCATATTGCTGACTGCCCTCAATTCTACCGAACAGAATATTGAAGGACTGAACCGAGGCGCAGACGATTATATCACCAAACCTTTCCATGCCCAATTATTATTAGCACGTGCCAATAACCTGATTAGAAGCCGTTTGCTCATGCAGCACCAATTTGATAAAAAGCCGATATCCGAAATTGATTTGACCTGTATCAATCCATTGGATAAGGATATTCTGAAACGGACAGCAGAGAGCATCGAACAGCACATTGATGATACAGAATATGATATTCCGGTACTTTGCAAGGAAGTCGGCATCGGACGTTCACTTCTTTATACCAAGTTTAAAGCATTAACAGGAATGACACCCAATAATTTCATTTTGAATTATCGACTGAAACATGCTGCAGCTTTATTGCAACAATATCCCGATATTCCTATTGCAGAAGTCAGTGACCGTTGCGGGTTTAGCTCACCTGTATATTTCAGCCGTTGCTTCAAGAATCAGTATGGATGTACTCCGCAAAACTATCGCAAGGAAAAGAAAACGGAAAGTTAGTTCAAAGACTATCCGGCTCAATTTAAAGTCTTGGGAAATGACACTATGACATATATACGTACAGGCTCATGCGTACGTATGTGTAGGCTCATGCGTACGTATGTGTAGACCGATACGTATATACGTGCAGACCGATGCCTACGTGCACATTTAAAAATAGGCAGCCGGTACTGAATGATGCAAAAAGACCTTGATGTTTTTCAAAAAGCTCGGTATCTTTTTTTAAAAGCTCGGTATCTTTTTCAAAAAGCTCGGCATCTTTTTGTAGGGGCAGATTATATCTCACTCTCACAAATTCGGTTATTCCTTCTTTTCCGTTCATCCTTACATTTTAATCGGAACACACGGACAATCAACCGATTAAGAATGACAGGACATCCCCTCATCCTCCTTTCAGCCGCGTTTATCAAGTCCCTTCAAAATCTGCCTTCAGCCTTTGTTTTCCTGATTTTGGTGGAAGAAGTTTTACGAATGAAAGGAGGCTGAAAGGGTGGTGACGAGGTATCCTCTCACTACCAAAGCCCCCATAAACAGGGCGTTTCAACAGCTAATGAAAGGAGGAAGGAAGAAGTGGATTTCCGGTAGTTAGGAGAATAAACGCAGTTGTTTTTTGTGAATTCAGTCATTGTATGACAAGTCATTTATGAAAGAAGCCGAAACCGACATTCTTAATTACAAGCCACATACAATAAAGAAAAGGATTGTATCAAAACGTGGATAATGCTGTCGTTTAATCCGTAGGGGCGAGGTTCGCTCGCCCGAAAACAGTTTGCTTTATGTCTTCGGGCAGGCAAACCCTGCCCCTACAGCCGACGATTGGAAAAGCCGGTTTAGTTTTGACACACTCCTCTCCTTTCATATACTCTCCACTCGGCGGAAGAGAAAACGTTCAGGCCGGATTATTAATAGAGCCATCCCGGTGTCTTTTTCAGATTCGGATTCTTCTCTATCTCTGCACTAGGTACCGGGAAGATGCTATAATCATTTGTCTCAGACCATTTCACACCACCGTTACCACTACTTTGCTGTCCATTACATGTATGAGCACAAGGTTCATAACCCATATAAGTAGAGTATTTTGTTTCACGCAATGTACCCCAACGCAGTTCTTCGTAAAAGTTAACACTCTCATTGATAAGCTCACGGCGTGACTCGTTACGAATCTTGTTCAATCCGTCCTCTTTGCTTGCAAAAGTATAAGGAGGCATCTCCACCGATGTACGCTGACGTATCATGTTAACTTTCTCGGCAGCCGCATCCAGCTCATCCAATTGCAACAAAGCTTCCGACCACATCAAAAGTACATAAGCATAACGCAGAATCGGTTCATCAATAGGACTATTGTATGCATACTCGCAATCATAACCTTCCATCACAAATTTACGATGACGATAAGCAAACTCTGCCTCACCATTGCCATCCTGTTTCAAGTCATACTTACCGGTTACTCCCCAATCTGCAGCCTCCTGCGCTTTCACAGAATGGCTTGACTGTCTTACCGGCCAACGATATACATAAGGAACCGGCGTCGTATTTCCCGCCTTGTACATATCGCCATCTCCGCCCAAAAACTCTTCACCATAAGGCATAATAACATTGTAATTGAGTCGCGGGTCACGATTCTCCCATGCTTTCTTCAAGCGGGCTTCGTTACCTCCCGAAAGATACAAATGCTCATTGGATGCCTTCATTTTATTCTTAACTGCTTTTCTGAGCGCTGTTCCACCGACCAATTGTCCGTCAGCAATAGTATCGCGCAAGAAATAAACCAGACGATCGAGAGCAGGCACGTCAAAATACCCGGGAATAATATCATTCCAGTCGAATGGAGTACCATCTTTATACTCATAAAGGTCAACAATAGCAGGTGAAGGAGCATAATATGAGAAACCGGTATTATTCTCACGGTCCATCATAGAACGTGTTCCACAATATTTCTGTATGGCAGAGCCATAGTCAGGCTTGGATATATTTTGCAGCGAAAAAATCATTTCGATACAAGCTTCATTCTCTTCAGTAAACAACTCTTTATATCCTCCCTGGAAAAGGTCGAATCCACAACCCTTCACTTTCTCAAAATCAGCAACAGCCAATCTCAGCAAACTTGCATCAATCGTAGTGCTTTCCACCTTACCAACTGCATTGTTATAGTTATATTTGGCACCCTGCATCAAGTACGCTCTACCGCGTAATGCGTATGCGGCTCCCTTACAAGCACGTCCTTTTTCTTTATAATGGTCAGGAAAATTCGGTTCGTTAATACAATCCGTAAGATCTTGTACAATCAAATCCCATACCTCAGACTCGGGTGACTGGCCCTTCGTGCAATCTTCAACAGAAGCCAAAGGTTCTGTATAAATAGGTACTCCCAGACCATAACGTCCGTAAAGTTCATTGAGACGCATATAATAATAGGCACGGAGGAACTTACTTTCGGACAACAAGCGTAAACGGGTTTCTTCGTCTACCCCACCGCCACCTACTTCCGAAAGGTTGGCAATAGCATCATTGGCACGGTGAACTCCTTCATATAAGTTTTTCCACATCGTAGAGAAGAATCCGTTGTCGGCACCCGCCGTACCACTCGTATAAGGAATAGAACGATACGCTTCTCCCGTCATGCCCAAGCATTCAAAAGGAACCACATTATAACTATAAGAAGTGGAATAAACACCCCATCCACGCATTTTTGCATAAACACCGGCCACTCCCTGATTGGTCAGTGCCGCATTAGACCACATGTTGCCGGATGCCACCTGGTTATAAGGAGCCATATCCAAATCAACACAACTTTGCAACCCACAAAGGAGAATGGAAAGTAAGGAATATATTATCTTTTTCATATTCATGTCTTGTTTATAAGTAATTAAAATGTAATATTAACACCTCCGGAGAACATACGGGGAATAGGATAAGAGGTGAAACCACCACCGCCCATTTCAGGGTCTACACCCGGGAAGTTTGTAATAGTCAGCAAGTTCTCACCCGAAACGAATACACGCAGGTTACTGATAGCCGCCTTTGTTGTCCATGATTTCGGGAAAGTATAACCAATCTGCAACGTCTTCAACTTGATGTATGAGGCATTATACAAGTTACCGGTATTGGCACGGTATGCTGTCTCTGTATTACCGATACGCGGATACGGAGCATTGATATTGGCAGTAGGATCATTAGCCGGGTCGTATGACGGATCGGTTGCGGCAGCCTCAGGATTTGAGTAATAGAAGATATTTCGTGCATTACGAGCAATAATCGTTCCTTCCTGCCAGCTCTTTTCACTCATATTATTGAAACCGCGTTCAAAGATATAATAGTACATCCCGGCATTACCGGCCCAAGTCATATTCAAGTCTATTCCTTTCCAGGCAGCCGAAATATTCAATCCATAAGTATATTTAGGAGTAGTTGACTTGCCTGTAAAGAAACGGTCATTGTTATTAGTACCATACATACCATCTCCGTTCAGGTCGGCATATACCAATTCACCATACCACAAGCCTTGTCCCTGACCTATACTCTGACCATTGAAGTCATAAACTTTATTACCTGATGCATCTCTGTATGCCAACATTGCCCTTACCCAGTCCAAATCGGCTTTTGTACGAATCATACCATCACGCGGACCTCCATTGGGGTCAGGGGTCACACCATCTGCAAGATAAATATTGCCATTACCCTGATGACGTTCCCAGAGATAATACTCATCAAACATGTGGTCTTCTACACGAATCGTATTACCACTGACATCTGCTACATCACCTCTGTTAGTAACAAACGACCGGTTTCCGTTTTCATCGGTTACCCAACCTTCTTTGTATTTACCTTTATACTTGACGATTCTGTTCTTATTATAAGTAAAGTTAGCACTAATACTATATTCGAAGTCTTTGATACGGTCCGTCCAGCGTAAAGTAAATTCCATACCTTGATTTCTCATATTAGAAGTATTGGTAGTAGGAGCACTGACAGTTCCCATTGTCATGTATACCGAAGGAGAAGCAAGAATACCCTTCGTGGTACGTGAATAATAATCCGCTTCCAAAGACAGACGGTTATTCAAGAAACCGGCATCAATTCCTATATCCACAGATTCACTGGATTCCCAGTGCAGGTTAGGATTGGCTATCTTTCCCTGACGTAAACCATCATATACATTTCCGTCAAAAGAATAGTTAACCGAACCGTAAGTCGCCTGCCATTCATAATAACCGGAAGTAGTATTACCCAATTTTCCGTAAGATGCACGCAGCTTCAAGTTTGAGAAAATACCTTTCATTTTTTCCATAAACGGCTCTTCACTGATTCTCCATGCAGCAGAGAATGAAGGGAATGTTCCCCAACGTGAGTCCGGTCCGAAACGTGAAGAACCATCACGACGGAAGTTAGCTTCAAGAAGATAACGGTTCTTATAAGCATAGTTCAAACGACCGAAATAAGAAATAACACCATAATCTTGCTCTGCCGTTCCTCCCAAAGTCGGGTCCAACAAATCAAGTGCAGCCGTAAAGTCAGGTAAATCAAGATCAAGCAAACCTGTACGAGTAGCACTGAATCCTTTCACATTCCAGTAATACTGCTCTGTACCCAGCAAAATAGAAATATCATGTTTACCAAAAGTTTTCGCATAATTAATGGTTGCTGTATTTGTATGATTCTGGTAACGTGTAGTGGCACGGCTTGTAGTGGCAGTGCTACTGCTGACACCCGGAATAATCTCTCCGGTACGGAAATTCTGTTTATCAACCTTTCTGCTGTAAGTAGCCGTTTCGTTAAACAAAGTCTGATAGTTGAAACGTGCCTCCGCAGTAAGTCCGTCAAGGATATTCACCTTTGCATACCAAGTAGTATTCAACCGAGTATCATCATAAGAACCTCCTCTGCTCATTACATCAGCCAACAAGTTACTGGTAGATGCGCCATCTACAGACACCCCATATTTACCGTCATGATAAGGAGTCACAGCAGGCGTATTCTGATACATATAAGTAAAACTAGTATTACCCGGTTCTCTCGTCTGGAATGTGGCATACGTCTGTGTACCCACTTTCAGAAACTTGGTAATTTGTGTTTCAATATTAATACGACCCGAATAATTCTTTAATCCGGTGTTCTTCAATGTTCCGGGATTATCCAAATAGCCGAATGAAAGAAGATAATTTGTATTCTCACTACTACCAACCACCGATACATTATGCTTCTGTGAAGTAGTGGACAAGAACAATTCATCCACCCACTGTGTGCTCGGGTATGCCAGATAGTTAGGAACTCCATACGGATTATCCATGCCGTTAGGATCTTTTGCCAAACCTTCTCTCCATTCGTCAATGTCAGCCTGTGTATATTTACCGGCAGCCTGATAATTACGGTTAGTAGCCCAACGGTTAGCCATTTCCATGTATTCAGCATAATTATCTTCAAAACGGAAAGCCTTTCCACTCATCTTAGTATTAGATATGATACCTGAATAAGTGATTTTCGGAGCTTGTCCTTTTTTCCCTTTTTTGGTCGTTATCAAGATTACACCATTAGCACCTCGCGAACCATAAATAGCTGCACTAGCTGCATCTTTCAAAAATGAAATAGATTCAACATCGTCACTGTTAACAGAAGAAATACTTGCTTCTGAACCGTCAACAATTACCAACGGAGAAAGGTAACTACTATTAAATGTACCAATACCACGTATACGAATATTTGCACCATCACTACCGGGTTTACCCGAACCCTGATTTACCGATACACCGGATACCAAACCGGAAAGTGAACTTGACAGATTTGTAGTCGCACGACTTTCCAATTTACCGGCAGAAACTGTAGCAACCGCACCGGTCAAATTCACTTTTTTCTGTACACCGTAACCTACTACTACAACCTCATCCAAAGTTTCGGTATCTTCTGCTAACTTTATAGACAGGTTATTTGTTGTGCTTGTGATCTTTATATCCTTTGTAACGTAACCGATATAGGATACTTGCACGGTGCAGTTTAAAGGGACGATAAAGTTCAATCATTTTACCTAAATAGAGCTAAGTAATTTTATTTGAAAAAAAATGATAAAAAACAGGAGAGTATTCCAAAGAACACTCTCCTAAAATTAGTTTATCATCAATCTACCCTCTAGTAGACTTAAACTCTTATTAAATTATACTTATCTACTAATCATCCCAACCCGGAGCCAATGTTAGATTAGGATTACGGTCACGCTCTTCTTTAGGAGCAGGCCATGTATAAACGAAATCGCCATCCCATACATAAGAATACTCTTTCTGACCCCAAATTTGTTTTAAACCGGCACCTTCACTAAATTTACTTTCATGCCAAGTTTTCCAACGCATTTCATCGAAGAAGTTGACGCCTTCACCATTAAACTCCCAACGACGTTCATTACGGATACGCTCACGCAAGTCATCAGTACCCGAAACTGTGGTTGCCGCACTAGAGTTTAATAACGCTACTCCCGCACGTTTACGTACCTGATTTACACAATCAACTGCTTTTTGCGTTTCTCCCATTTCATTATATGCTTCTGCAAGATTTAATAATATATCCGCATAACGAATCAATGGGAAATCTATAGGTGAATAAGAACGATTTGGGATTTCAGAAGGACCTTCTGCTACAAATTTACGGAATAAATAATAAAATTTATTATTTGTATCTGTTCTTAAATCGAACGGTTCAGCCACGTCACTTCCGCGATAAGGCCAACGTAATGTATATGTATAAGCTACAGAGCTGGCAGCACCATCATATGTAGAATAAGGAGTTATAATAGAGGCCTCTAGGCGAGGATCACGACTTTCATAGGCTTTACGAATACGAGCCTCATTACCTTCTGGCAAATATTTACTCATATCAGCACCTTTAGCTTCCCATGCTTTTATTTCTTCATCAGTCAAATTATCACGGAAGAAATAAACAGCTCTTGCTTCAGGAGTCATTGCACTATAACCAGGAATAACATCATCCCAATTGAATTTACTACCATCTATATTCTCATAGCTATCAACAAAATCCGTATTAGCCAAATAAGTATTCCAACATGAACCAAAAGCATTACGACTGCCATAACGGAAACTGATATCATTTCCTAATCCACTCAACCCAATGCACTGAACAGAAAAAATCATTTCCGGTGATGTTTCGTTAGCTTCTTTAAACAATTGCTTATAACCACCTTCGAAAAGTTTATGTCCACAACGTCCTACAGCCTCAAAATCTGCGGCTGCTTTTGCCCATTCATTTTGATATAAATAGGCTTTTCCACGTAATGCGTAAGCTACTGATTTAGTAACATGACCATAATCTGCACTTCCTGATTCATACATATTCGGTAAATTAGATTCATTAATAGCATCTGTTAGATCCTGAACAATAGTTGCCCAAACCTCTGCTTCTGATGCTTGTCCTTTAATGCATTCATCCAATTCAATCGGCTCAAGATATAAAGGTACCCCTTTATACATGATATTAAGTTTATAATAGAAGTATGCACGCAGGATTTTTGATTCTGCTATAAATCGAGCTTTTTTAGCTTCATCCATTTCTACAGCGGGTAAATGTGCTATTGCATCATTTGCACGATGAATGCCTGCATAATGTTGAGCCCAATAATTTGAAAACATGTCATCGCTTGTATTGACTTTTGCAACCAAAATATTATAATCCTGATCACGACAGTCAGATGATACACCAAAACAATCCATCTTATACAAGGAAATACCTACATAATCCTTACGGAGAGTAGAATAAATTGCATTCACACCTTTTTCGGCCAAGTTTTCACTTGTCCACATATTACCGGATGCGACAGAACCGTAAGGAGATAGATCTAACAAATCTCCTTTACAACTTGCTAATAATAATGCAGTTGCTGAATATACTAATATTTTCTTTAATGTTTTCATATACCTTTTTCTTTTAGAATGTGATATTAGTTCCGAAAGCGAAAGAACGGACAGATGTGTAAGTCGGGTTTGCACCTAACTCAGGATCTTGTCCGGGATAACTATCGATACTAAACAAGTTTTCACCTGACAGATAGAAACGAACAGATTGTGCCAAAAGTTTATTGGTAATATGCTTAGGCAAAGTATAACCAATAGTTAAGTTTTTCAATTTCAAATAATCTCCACTATATAAAAAATTAGTGCTTGAAGTAGTATTCTGAGCTCCTGACTCACCTAATGTTAAACGCGGATATTTGGCATTAAGGCTTGTACGTGGATCTGTTGGATTTTCCGGATCATAGAAATAATGGTCATTAGCTATTTCTTTACTTAAACCAATACCAACACGAGTACCAGTACTGTTGTAACCACTAGTCGGGCTCCAATAAAGTTTACGTCCCGCAGCACCTGCCCAGTTCATAGAAATATCAAATCCGTTCCATGAAGCAGACATTTGCATACCAAACGTATATTTCGGATCTTTAGAAACATCTTGAAATCTATAGTCATAAGAATTACCATATTTACCGTCACCATTAAGGTCTGCATAAATATAATCACCATACCAAATATTATTTTTACCTATAGTTTTATTAGGTTGGAACTCATACCCGGCAGCAATCATAGCCTTTACCCAATCCATATCTGCTTCAGTACGAATCATACCGTCCTTAGGACCACCATGAATATTTACAGTTCCATCATTGTTATAATATTTGCCACTGCCCTTATAAGGCTCTTTCATATAATATTCCCACAATTTGTGACCTTCTACTACTGGAGAAAGACTACCTGAGTCATTGAATACATCACCTTTATTATTGTACCAATTACCATCTTCACCCCATCCTTCTTTGTATTTACCTTTGTATTTATCAACTTTATTGGTTGTATACCCAAAATTAGCAGAGATAGAATAATCAACCTTTCCAATACGATCTCTCCAGCTTACTGACATATCAAAACCATGTGATGAAACCTCAGCAATATTCATACGAGGAGCAGTCAGCCCACCCATTGTAATAGGAATAGCAGGACGATACAAAATACCTGTTGTCTTTTTGTAATAATAATCGACTTCTAATGACAACCTGTTTTTCAAAGCTCCTACATCAATACCTATGTCAGTAGTAGTGGAACGTTCCCATCCTAAAGCAGCATTAGCCAAGCCAGTCATAGCTAAACCACTAACTTGTTTTCCACCAAATGAATAATCAGTAATACCATATACAGACTGATATTCATATTCTGAAACATCATCGCCACCATCGTTACCTAACTTACCCCATGAAGCACGTAATTTCAAGTTATCCAACCAATGGCGAGTTCCACTCATAAATGCTTCTTCAGAGATTCGCCAACCGGCAGAGAATGAAGGGAAAACACCCCAACGATAATCTTTACCATAGCGTCCATTTCCATCATAACGTATATTTGCTTCAAATAGATAGCGACCTTTATAATCGTAATTTAAGCGTCCAAAATAAGAACGAGTTGCACGGTCTTTGGCTGTACCACCAATACTTTTCATTTCCGTTGCAGAGCTAGGAACATTAATATTTTCGTCAATTAAACCTTGCAAGCTAGCGTTTGAAGAGTTCCAATACTTATACCATTCCTGATAACCTCCCATTACTGCAATATTATGGTCTCTTGCAATAGTGGTATTGTAATTAATGATATTTTCCAAGGTATATGACCAGTTTCCTTCATTAGAGAAAGAAGTACTCATCATATCGGGCTTGGTTGCAGCACTTTTAACCTCGCCGGTACTAAACTTTACTTGATCTGTTGCATGAGTCCATGAACGGTTTTCATACCAGTAACGTTTGTAGTTAAAGTTAAATGTCCATGTCAACCCTTTCATAAAAGTGATTTTACTAAATACGGCTGCATTTACGTTTGTCTTTTTAGTACTACCATTTGTATCATTTAATTTCTGCAAAAGATTATTAGCAGTAGCACTCTCTTCAGGAGCTTCAGGATAACCATACTGTCCATTCCATTCAGGATATACACCTGGAGTCGTTTGGCGTAAATAGTTATTAGCATTACTAAAATTACCTACCTCCTGATCTTTCATATCTCCATAGATACGTGCACCAGCAGTCAACCACTTCGTAACATCAGCCTCAAGGTTTACACGCATCTTATATTGTTTTACACCAGTTCTATCTACCAATCCAGGGTTATCCATATAACCTAAAGATGCGAGAAAACGTGTCTTATCAGTTCCACCAGACAATGATAAGTTATGGTCATTTATTAATCCATGTTTAAAAATCTCTTTCTGCCAGTCTGTATTTGGATAAGCTACATAGTTGGGCACACCATTTTCATTAACGCCATTAGGATCTTTGGCCTTTTCACGCCATAAATCAATAGTAGTTTGATCAAAGTTTCCTTTCTGACCAATATTCTCACCAGACTCATTAATCCACTCCATATAATCGGCGTAATTTGAAACCATATCAATAATACGAGTTGGTTGTGCATAAGATACACGGCCACTATAATTAATACTGATACGTCCTTTACCTTTCTTAGTAGTTATCAAAATAACACCATTAGCAGCACGAGAACCATAGATAGCACAAGAAGCAGCATCTTTTAATATAGAAATGGTTTCAATATCTTGTGCATTAACATTATCCATTGAACCTTCTAGCCCATCAATCAACACCAATGGGTCCGCATTATTCAATGTTCCTACACCACGAATACGAATAGTAGCACCATCACTACCTGGCTGACCAGAACTTTGCATAACTTGTACACCTGCACTTAGACCTGCCAATGCAGCAGATACAGTCGTTACAGGACGTGATTTCGCTTGTTCTTCAAAGTCTACCGAAGCAACGGCACCGGTCAAATTGGCTTTCTTTTGAACTCCGTAACCTACCACGACAACTTCATCCAAAGTTTCAGAGTCTTCTACCATTTTAATATTTAATGTTTGTGTAGTAGAAGTAATTTTCACCTCTTGTGTGTTATATCCGATATAGGATATTTGCACAGTAGAATTCAAAGGGACGATAAAGTTCAATCATTTTACCTAAATAGAGCTAAGTAATTTTATTTGAAAAAAAAATGACCAGTATATGTGAAGAGGACAGGATAAAAAAGAAAACAGCTGAGTCTATCCGGAAACAGATAAACTCAGCTATATTCTGTATCAATCTATGACTTTATCAATTAAATCATAGAAGATCGAGCTTTAAAAATCAACGCCTGCTTTCGAAAATCTATTTTAGAAACTTCAAGCGAGTTTTTATTCTTTTTAGGAATATTGATAACCACTAAAAGAATGTTAATATTCCCATCCCGGCGTACGTGTCAAATTCGGGTTAAGTTCAATTTCGCTCTTAGGTACAGGCCATGTATACCATTGTTCTCCTATCCAATCATAAACAGTACCGCCTGTACTTTCTGAACCTCCCCACGCATGTTGAGCAACTTTTTCATCAAATTTAGTCTCTTTCAATGTACGCCAACGCATTTCGTCAAAGAAGTTAACACCCTCGTTTACAAATTCGCGACGACGTTCATCACGTACATAGTTGCGGGCTGTAGTTTGGTCGGAGAAGCTTGAAGCCATTGTAGGTATGCCAACACGGTCACGCACTTCTTTTACCTTACTCATAGCACCGGATAAATCACCTTTTTCAACGAGAGCTTCAGCCCACATTAGTAATACGTCGGCATAACGAATAATCGGCTCATCCACCGGATTCTGTTCACGACGTTGATATTCCAAACCTTCGCCAATGAATTTACGATGGATGTATTTAAATTCAGCCTGTGCATTCATGAAACCTGAAGCATAATAACTATCTGGCAAGTTAGGATTAGCATTGGGTTCGGCAGATGCTTGGTCTGCATAATATTTTCCGGCTACCGGCCAACGGAAGGTATACCATTCTTCTGCAGTAGAGTTACTGTTTACGCCTAAATAGTTGGCATAAGGTGTTACCACATTGTAAGCCAAACGAGGATCGCGATGAGCGTAAGCTGCTTTCAAACGGGCCTCATTGCCTTCAGGTAAATAGAACGCTTGAACTTCTTTGGGCAATTTTGCTAATTCGGTGTCAATAACTTTAGTTACAGTTGGATGAATTTCCTGGCCATTTACGTATTTATCACGAATAAAGAAAACTTTGCGGTATTTAGTATGACCTTCTGCAGCTTCCATGTCAGTTACTTTTTTCCAATCAGACAAATAATCTTCCCAAGCGAATTTTTTTACTGTTTGTCCATCTACTTCTTCATAGAGATTCACAACCGCAGGAGTGACTTGTAAGTCCCCCCAGCATCCGCGAGAATCTTTTGCACCTTGAGTGAATGCTGCACAATATTTTTGTATACCTGTACCATATCCGGTAGGATCTTCAATATACTGTACGCTAAGAATCATTTCTTCACAACGTTCATTAGCAACCTTAAAAAGCTGTCTATAGTTTGGAAATAGTTTATAGCCACAGTCTCCTACTTTAGCAAAATCAGCAATAGCTTTATCATATTCTTTGGTCAACAAATAAGCTTTACCACGCAATGCATAAGCAGCGCCTTTACTTACGCGTCCTTCACCTTGAATTTGATTATCCGGCAAATTAGGTTCAGCTATGGCATCACTTAAGTCTTGAATGACTTGTGCCCATACCTCTTGTTCAGTACTCTGCCCCTTGTTACATTCAGACGGATTAACAGGCTCGGTATAAAGAGGTACACCCAGACCACCATTACCGAAAAGAATATTCAAACGGTCATAAAAAAAGGCACGTAACACTTTGCATTCAGCTACAAGACGCGCTTTCTTAGCATCATTTATAGGAGCATTTTGAATACCGGCAATAGCTGCATTCGCACGGTGCACTCCGTCATACATCCATTGCCATGTTTTCAGAAAGAAACCATTGCTGGGATTTACCGATTTGGTAAATAAGTTCTGCATTCCATATTCTCCCTGCCCTGCCATGCCTAACGCATCATAACCATAGTATCCGATCATGGCATTAGCTCCAATAAATTTATCTCCATGAAAGGGTCTCTGCAACGAATAATACACACCAATAACCCCTTGGTCCACACTTTCTTCTGTAGTCCACATAGTTCCACTGGAAAGTTTATCGTATGGTGCAGTGTCCAAAATGTCTGTGCAAGCTGTTGAAGTTCCCAATACAGCTGCTAATGCTAATAAATTGAGTATCTTTTTCATATTCATTTCTATTTAATTAAAAGGTTACAGATAAACCGCCGGAGAACATTCTGGCAATCGGATATACAGCTAGTGAACTACCAAGTTCCGGATCTACACCAGGGAATCTGCTAGACTTTATAGTCAACAAGTTTTCACCAGAAACAAATACACGCAGATTACTGATTTTGGCAGGTGCAATCCATTTCTTAGGCAGAATATAACCAATTTGCAGCGATTTCAATTTGAAAAATGATGTATTATACAAATAGAATGTATTTGACGGAGTAGTACCGCCTGAAGTGAGCAAACGCGGATATTCATTCGAAATATTGGCATTGGGATCTGTAGCAGGATCATAAGAAGAGCCAATAATAGTTCCGTTTTCATCTTTGATGATACCCGCATGAGATGCTTCCGAATCGTAGAAATAGAATTTGTCCCATGCATCGCCAGGTAATGCATCACCTACGTTGGTAATCATAGAACCGTTTGCGCCTTTTGAATTAAGGTAATGATAACCACCGAAACGTCCAGACCATGTCATGTTCAGGTCAAAGCCACGCCATGCAGCGGTAATATTAAGTCCCAAAGTTACTTTCGGAGTACTGCTCTTTCCTGTAAATTCACGGTCATCATCATTACCATATTTACCATCACCGTTTACATCATCCATTATCAAATCACCATACCATAGATTAGAGCCATTTGAACCGATATTCTTCAAGTTATTATTGAATGTATATCCGGCAGCCATCATAGCAGCCACCCAATCAAGATCTGCTTTAGTACGGATCATACCATCACGAGGACCACCTTTGGGATTTACACTACCATCAGCTAATTTATATGAACCATCTCCTTTATAAGGGCGACGTAAGAAATATTCGTCTATCATATGTCCTTCTACGCGACGTGTATCTCCACCGGTAGATACATCAGCCAAGTTTGTATAACGCCATGTCGGATTGCCCCAAATATCTTTAGTATTCTCATCTAATTCATACTGTAGCGCACCTTTAAAGTCAGTTACCTTGTTCTTGTTGAAAGCCATGTTAATGCCAATACCATAACGGAAATCATTTATTTGATCATTCCAACCCACATTAAATTCAAAGCCGTGATTAGTCAGACTGGCAGTATTAGACATAGGTGCACTAATACTTCCCATTGTTTTATAAATAATAGAGTTAGTAAGAATGTCGGATGTCTTACGTAAGTAGAAATCTGCTTCAAGAGTCAAGCGCTGATTTAAGAAAGAGGCATCCAAACCAAAGTTGTAAGTCGTGACTTTTTCCCATGAAAGTGCAAGATTCTGAATAGATGATTGTATCAGACCATTTTGTACTTTTTCATCAAATACATTATTGACTTTCTTATAAAGTGCCTGCCAATCGTAATTACCACCAACAGTATTTCCCAAAGAACCATAAGAAGCACGAATTTTCAAACTATTAACAGCATTCTTTAATGATTCAAAAAAGGGTTCTTCGCTTATACGCCATGCAACAGATCCAGAAGGGAAAAAGCTGTTACGATGTCCGGGCGCAAATTTTGAAGAAGCGTCTGAACGAAAACTGGCTTCAAGTAAATATTTACCGGCATAAGCATAATTCACACGTCCGAAGTATGAAATTATTGCATTAACCGATTTTGCACTACCACCGATGGAATTCATTTCAGCTCCTGAAGTAATATCTGTAATGCTCCAATCTATCAAACCTTTTTTTTCTGCACTAAATCCTGTGGATTCAGCGCGATATTGCTCATAACCGAAAAATGCACCCACATCATGTTTACCGAAAGTATTGTTATAACGTAACAACAGGTCGGCTGTGTAACTGGTAGATTCATAAGCATAACGATAAGTTGTAGCTTGGTCTAGAACCCCTATTCCTTCTTTCGGAGTATCAAAACTTTCACGGAAACTGTAGCGTGGTAAATTCTGTGAATAGTGTTCGTCATGACGAGAGTATTGACTCCAGTTAAATTTAGCTTCTGCAACAAGACCTTTTAGCGGCAATTCTATATTGGCATACCATGTAGTATTAAGACGTGTGTAAGTATTCTGCCCACCTTGTGCAGCTACTTGTTGCAAGATATTATCCTTTTGAGTAACTTCAGGATGTTCACTAGCACCATATTTACCATCATAAATAGGTGTTTGTCCCGGCCATGCCTGAAGTAAATAAGTCATAGAAGTACTTCCTGGATCTTTAAATTCCTTCGTTCCATAAGTCTGTGTACCAAAAGTGATAATATCAGCTATTTTCGTTTCCACATTGGCACGAATATTAAAACGTTCCATACTGGTATTGTCCAAAGTTCCCGGATTATCCTGATAACCGAGTGACAACAAGTAAGTTGTGTTTTTACTACCACCGGATACATTTACACCATATTTCTGGTAAAATGCAGGTTGGAAAAGAATCTGTGCCCAATCTGTATTAGGATAAGCCAACCAATTAGGTATCTGCTGTCCTGTCACCGGATTGGTATAAATTCCATTCGGGTTTTTATCTGCTTCACGCCACTCTTCAATACTCTCCCAACTATAATCAGGAGTGTTAGCCGTTGGATTGGCATTTAACTTAGCAATATTATGTAACTCCATGAAATCAGCTGTACTTGACATCAGCTTAAAATCAGTAATCGGCTTTTCTTGTGCAAACATTGCCGTAAGGGTTACTTTGGGGCTTTCGTCTTTCTTTCCTTTTTTAGTCGTTACCAAAATTACGCCATTGGCCGCACGCGAACCATAAATAGCAGCAGCACTGGCATCTTTCAAAATAGAAATACTTTCCACATCATCCGTATTTAATGGACCCATATCGGCTTGTACTCCATCTACTAAAACCAATGGGCTGCTATTGTTGAATGAACCTTGCCCACGTACCTGTATACCAATACTTTCATCTCCGGGGTTACCACTACCCTGAGTTACACGCACACCCGGAGCGGCCCCAACCAAAGCCTGTCCAAGATTCATCACTGGACGATTGGCTATTTTTTCAGAGCTGACTGATGATACAGAACCACTTAAGTTTACTTTCTTTTGAACTCCATAACCTACCACAACAACTTCATCGAGTACTTCAGTGTCTTCTACCATCGTTACATTAAATGTGTTTTTTCC
>ENA-UERX01000840-UERX01000840.1-human-gut-metagenome-genome-assembly--contig:-NODE-840-length-21421-cov-11.628045_pt1 | contig 21421 bp, 15 predicted proteins | sample MGYA00242992_ERZ507993 | MGnify/ENA primary metagenome ERZ507993 (study PRJEB26167, sample SAMN06115487) | human gut metagenome | host: Homo sapiens | place: China:Chongqing | collected 2015-04-10... | reverse complement strand
GTCCTGTCGGATAGAATTATGTGAGAAAGCACGGAAAAATGGCAATAAGAATGGCATATGAAGTGGTCATGTCCTATCATCTTCATATGCCATCTTATTTTTTAGAGACATTTACTGAATATCCCTGAGATATAAAAAGAACAGCACTATTTCTTCTCTTTCATATCTGTCCGTGCCTCAACTACATTAACTATATAGTCACCCAGCTTTTCACATTCACCGATAAGATCCATATAGTGCACACCCATCTGATAATCATACTCCTTATTGTTCACATCCAGCACATTCTGATTCTTCAGCTGACTACGATAGTTGTTTATCTCATTCTCAAGATTAAAAGATTTATTCACATCCACTTGATGCCCCTCATCCTCCACCAAAGACACCATTTGATTCAAAGCATCATCAGTCAGTTGGAACATCTGATGAATATGGCTATACTGTTTCTCGGTAAAGTCTTCATTACCCCGATATTTATGGTTAATGGTGCGCGCAAGGTTATAGCAACTGTCGCCAATACTTTCTATCTCCGTCACCTCACGCAACATGGCACGAATCTTCAACTTGCTTTCAGAACTCAAGCGACCTTCAGACACCTGATTCAAATAATTGGCAATCTCCAATTCCATATTATCACTAATATTCTCATACTTTTCAATGCGGCTGAAAAGCTTATTGAAATCATTTTCATTCGATGTATGAAGCAAGTCACGTACCATACCAAACATACGGCGGGTACGTTCAGCAAATAAATTGATCTCTTTACGAGCCTGAACAATAGAAAGTTCGGCCGTCGACAACAGTCCACCGGTAATAAAGCGCAGTCGGAATTCTTCTTCATCTTCTTTAGGTTTGATTACCCAACACACTATCTTCTCTATCGGTTTAATAAACCAAATAAGAATCAGCACATTACAAATATTGAATGCTGTATGAAAGGCAGAAAGCTTATAAGTAATAGCCACCTCAGGATTCCCCCCGGGAAAAAGATGTTCAACCATATCACTTACCATATTGACAAACGGATGGAAGATACACAATATCCATATCACACCAAACGTGTTAAAGATAAAGTGTGCCAATGCTGCACGCCTCGCCTGAGCATTTGCTGTCAATGCAGCAATATTCGAGGTTACGGTCGTACCGATATTCTCACCCATTACCAAGGCTATACCCAAATACAAGTCAAGCACACCACTCGAACAAAGAATCAAAGTAATAGCCATTACTGCCGCCGATGATTGGGCACACATAGTTATGATACTGCCAATCAAAAGGAACAACAGGATAGACAAAAATCCCCACTCTTTGCAAGAAGTAATGAAACCAAGGATTGCCGCATTATGTTCCAAATCCATGTGCATAGCATTTTCACGCAATGTCGTCAATCCCAAGAACATAAATGCAAAGCCAAATATAAATTCTCCAAAAGACTTTTTCTGGCTTTTATTAGAAAAAATAAGAGGAACGGCTAAAGCAAAAAGAGGGAAAATGAGGTTATTCATGTCTATCTGAAAACCGAACACTGACATAATCCATGCAGTCACCGTTGTACCGATATTAGCTCCCATAATGACAGAAATAGCTTGAGCCAATGTCAGTAATCCGGCATTAACAAAACTAACGGTCATCACCGTAGTAGCAGTAGAAGACTGTACGGAAGCCGTTACAAACGCCCCGGTCAGCAGTCCTGTAAACCGATTGGTCGTCATTGCTCCAAGGAAATGGCGAAGTTGCCCACCTGTCAGTTTCTGCAGAGCTTCACTCATGGTCTTCATGCCATACATAAGAAGCGCCAGCGACCCTATCAGTTTCAGAAAAATAAATATAGACATTATCTCACTTTTAGTATATAACTCTCGATTTTGTCTGCCGTGTACTTTATATCCAACCTATTCTATCACGAGGTGAATCCGGGCTTATGCTTTCTTTTCTTTCACATTACTGCCGGCTTCCACTACATTAACTACATAATCACCCAACTTTTCACATTCGGTAATAATATCCATATAGTGTACTCCCATCTGATAATCATATTCCTTATTGTTCACATCCAGCACATTCTGGTTCTTTAACTGATTGCGATAGTTATTGATTTCGTGTTCGATATTGAAAGACTTATTCACATCAATAGTATGATGTTCATCTTCTACCAACGCAATCATTTGGCTCAATGCATCATCTGTCAGCTTAAACATCTGTTCGATATGATCATACTGTTTCTGTGTAAAATCCATTTCACTGCGATGCTTGCGGTTGATGGTACGGGCCAAGTTATAGCAACTGTCACCTATACTTTCTATTTCTGTCACCTCACGAAGCATCGAACGAATCTGAAGCTTACTTTCAGAACTCAAACGTCCTTCCGAAACCTGATTCAGATAATTGGCTATCTCCACCTCCATACTATCACTGATATTCTCATACTTCTCTACACGGCTGAACAGCTTATTGAAATCATTCTCATTCGTTGTATGCAACAAATCGCGCACCATACCAAACATACGGTGAGTGCGTTCGGCAAACAGATTGATTTCTTTTCGCGCCTGTAATATAGAAAGCTCTGCCGTAGAAAGCATACCGCCTGTAATAAAACGCAAACGATATTCCTCATCCTGCTCTCTTTGAGGGATAATCTTGCAAACGGTTTTCTCTATCAACTTCACAAACCAAATAAGAATCAACACATTGCATATATTAAATGTCGTATGAAAAGCCGATAATTTAAAAGAAACAGCCACAGCAGGATCCGGCGTCTTCATTATATCTTCTACAAACCATGACACCCCCATTGTGAACGGCTTAAACAGGCATAACACCCAGATAACACCGAAAACATTAAATACCAAGTGAGCTAAGGCAGCCCTCCTGGCCTGTGTATTTGCAGTCAATGCAGCCAAATTAGCTGTAATGGTAGTACCAATATTCTCACCTAATACCAAAGCAGCACCAAGTTCAAAACTAATCCAACCATTGGCACACATAATCAGGGTAATAGCCATTGTTGCAGCCGATGCCTGCACAATCATCGTCAATATTGTACCTATCAATACAAACAGCATCACAGAGCCAAAGCCCATGTCTGTATAATTCTGCACAAAAGACAACATCTCCGGGTTTTTACTCAAGTCCGGTGCATTTGTTTTGAGTAAAGAAAGACCCATAAACAAAAAAGAGAAACCGAAAATAAACTCCCCTATGGATTTACGGTTACTCTTTCCAGAAAATAACAATGGCACACCAACAGCTAAAAGTGGGAGAGCCATTGCAGCGATATCTACCTTAAAGCCCAACGCTGATATAATCCATGCAGTTACGGTAGTACCGATATTGGCTCCCATAATTACTCCAATGGACTGGGATAATGTCAGCAGCCCTGCATTCACAAAGCTGACTACCATAACGGTAGTGGCAGAAGAAGATTGGATTAATGCTGTAATCAGCACGCCTGTTAGAACTCCGGTTACCCGGTTGGTGGTCATCGCCGTGAGAATTTTACGAAGCCTGTCACCTGCAAACTTTTGCAGGCCCTCACTCATGATTTTCATTCCGTAAAGGAATAGCGCCAGTGAACCCAGCAGCTTTAAGAAATCATAAAAAGAATATTCCATCATCAATTAATTTGGTAGGAATTGGCTTATCTCCCTTTTATTCGGTAAATTAACAGCCGATTTCACTACGTTAGTAATAAACATTACGATTATGTTACAAATATGTTGCAAAAATAACAATATTATTAAAAGTTTCCCAATTGGAAGCTCACTTTTGGATATTTATAATGGTTTTAATTTAGATATCCCCTACGGACCTGTCAGTGCCAAGGTTAATAATAAGGTAGAAGGACTCAACTACAGAGCCTATAATAATAAAGATGTAGAATTCCTGAATATATTAAGTTCCTCGGGCATGCGTACTTATGTCCGCTCGTTATGCTTTGTGCTGTGCAAAGCTGTCGAAGATCTTTATCCCGACGGAAGCATCGTGCTGGAGCATCCCGTCTCCAAAGGATACTATTGTGATTTACACATCGGCAGAGAAATAGGGTTGGACGATGTACAGCGCATCAAGAAACGCATGCAGGAAATCATTGAAGAAGATATTCCCTTCCATCGATTTGAATGTCAAACCACCGAAGTGGTAGAGTTGTTCCGCAAAAAAGGAATGATGGATAAAGTAAAACTGCTGGAAACTTCGGGCAATCTTTACTCCTTTTATTATACGTTAGGAGACACTATAGACTATTATTATGGCAGCCTGCTGCCCAGCACCGGATACATCCGCTTGTTCGATATAGTGAAATACTATGACGGACTGTTACTTCGTGTTCCCAACCGACAAAACCCCGACAAACTGGAGGAAGTTGTAAAACAAGAAAAGATGTTGGATGTATTTAAGGAACACCGTCGCTGGAATCAGATTTTAGGCATAGGCACTGTGGGCGACTTCAATGTAGTCTGCAACAATGGTCATGCTACCGACTTAATCAACGTATCCGAAGCCTTGCAGGAAAAAAAGATTTCAAACATCGCCGATGAAATCTATAATCGTGGGAAAAACGGCCAAGGAGTCAAACTGATTCTGATATCCGGTCCCTCCTCATCAGGAAAAACGACATTCAGCAAACGACTCAGCATCCAGCTTATGGCCAATGGCCTGAGACCTTATCCTATTTCGTTGGATGACTATTTCGTAAATAGAGAAGATACCCCTAAAGATGAGAGCGGCAACTATGACTATGAATCCCTCTATGCCTTGGACTTGAAGTTTTTTAATCAACAACTGGAGGCTTTGCTTCGTGGAGAGCAAGTCGAACTGCCCCGTTTTAATTTCTCCACCGGTCAACGTGAGTTCAAAGGAGACTATCTGAAGATAGATGATAATATGATACTGATTTTGGAAGGTATCCACGCACTGAACCCTGAACTGACTCCGCATATCCCGGCTGAAAATAAATACAAAATATATGTATCGGCCCTGACAACCATCTTATTGGACAACCATAACTATATCCCTACTACCGACAACCGGCTGTTGCGCCGCATTGTCCGTGACTACAAATATCGTGGATATTCGGCAGAAGACACCATCAGCCGTTGGCCCAGCGTACGTGCCGGAGAAGACAAATGGATTTTCCCTTATCAGGAAAATGCAGATGCCATGTTCAACTCTGCATTATTGTTCGAGCTTGCTGTTTTAAAAGATTATCTGGAACCTATTCTGCGGAAAGTGCCCAATAACCGACCGGAATACTCGGAAGCCTACCGCCTCCGTAAGTTCCTCGAATATTTCGTATCTGTGCAAGATAAAGAATTGCCTCCAACCTCCTTATTAAGAGAATTTCTGGGCGGAAGCAGCTTCAATTATTAATAATATTAGGATGAACCCCTAAAATTATCCCGGCAAAAAGGAAGATTATTACGATACAAATCGCTACTTTTGCCCCCAAAAATAGTAAAGAGATTATGGCACAAGGCTCACGTCAAGTACAAACACAAGCCCAACAACAAGTACAGACACTGTCACCACAACAAATCCTTGTTGTGAAGTTGTTGGAATTGCCTACCGTGGAGCTGGAAGAACGTATTCATTCTGAGATACTGGACAATCCGGCCTTGGAGGAAGGAAGAGAAACGCCCGAAAACGGGGAAGAGAGTACTGACTTTGAAGGAAATGAAGATAATAACGATAACTCGGAACCCAACGATGACATTTCACTGGGAGATTATCGTACCGAGGATGACATCCCCGACTATAAATTGCAGGAACACAACCGCAGCCGCGAAGGAGTAGCCGAAGAGATACCTTTCTCGGATGCTGTTTCCTTCTACGAAATATTGAAAGAGCAGCTTGCCATGCAAGACCTGACTGACGAACAGCGCGAAATAGCCGAATACCTGATCGGATCGTTGGATGATGACGGACTCCTGCGTAAAAGCATAGAATCCGTCATGGACGAGCTTGCCATTTATCGTGGAATCTATACCACAGAGAGCGAACTGAACAAAATACTCGAAATCATTCAGGATTTCGACCCGGCCGGCATCGGTGCACGCAACCTTCAAGAGTGTCTGCTCATTCAGATCAACCGTAAAGCAGATTCCCCACTAAAACAGATAGAACTGGATATTATCGGAAAATGCTGCGATGAGTTCACCCGTAAGAACAAAGATAAAATAATTCAGAAACTAGGCATCACCGAAGAGCAATATAACGAAGCATTGGCCGAACTTACCAAATTAAACCCGCGTCCGGGAAGTTCATTGGGCGAAGCCATGGGGCGTAATTTCCAGCAGATTATCCCCGATTTTATTGTAGAAACATTCGATGACGGTACCATCACCCTCAATCTGAACAACCGCAATGTTCCCGAACTGCGCCTCAGCCGTGAGTTTACCGAACTACTGGACGAACATACACGTAACAAAGAGAATCAAAGTAAAGAATCAAAAGACGCTCTGATGTTTTTAAAACAGAAAGTAGATGCCGCACAAGGTTTTATCAATGCCGTAAAACAACGACAACACACTTTACTCACCACCATGCAGACTATCATCGACATCCAGCGTCCGTTTTTCCTGGAAGGAGACGAGTCACTATTGAAACCGATGATATTAAAAGATGTGGCAGAACGCGCCAAACTGGATATCTCTACCATCTCACGCGTCAGCAACAGCAAATATGTGCAAACAAACTACGGCATATATTCGTTGAAGTTCTTCTTCAGTGACGGCTACACCACCGAAGATGGTGAAGAATTATCCGTTCGCGAAATAAAACGCATACTAAAGGAATGTGTAGACAACGAAGACAAAGAAAAACCCTATACTGACGACGAACTGGCCGAAATACTGAAAGCCAAGGGATACCCCATTGCACGCCGCACCGTGGCCAAATATCGCCAGCAGTTAAATATTCCTGTTGCACGATTAAGAAGATAAAAATATGGAAGCAAACGAAACCACCGGTTCTTTAAAAGAGATTGGAAAAAGTGATCCGTTAGAAATAGGTTCACGCATCATATCAGGCATATTCACACCTTTTATGGTTCCATTTCTTGCCTTTTTCTTATTATTCTTTTTCACCTATTTACGCATCATGCCCCTCCAATATAAGTTGGTGGTGTTGGGTATCGTGTATTGCTTTACCATCTTGATGCCGATGCTTGCCATTTATCTTTTTCAGAAAATAAACGGCTGGGGTATCCATGAACTGGGGCATCGTGAAAAACGATTCGTCCCATACGCCCTAACCATTGTCAGCTATGTAGCCTGCCTGCTTACGATGTACAAGATTCATTTGCCACGCTATATGTCGGGCATCATTGTAGCCACACTCATCTGCATGGTCATCTGCATTGTGATAAACTTCAAATGGAAAATCAGCACCCATGTTGCCAGTAGCGGCATGATGGTAGGCGGTCTGTTGTCATACAGCCTGATCTTCAATTTCAATCCTGTATCATGGCTTTGCTTTTTCATTTTGCTATCAGGAATGCTGGGGACAGCACGCATCATCGTAAAGCAACACACATTATTAGAAGTTCTGGCAGGATTTATTGTCGGATTGTTTTGCGGTGTCATAGGAATTTTGTTTATTTGAAAAAAAAATTTAGTATTAACCTTATAAATTAAAAGCATTATGAATTTCCCAAACAATGTAAAGTATACCGAGGAACACGAATGGATACGCGTAGAAGGTGATATCGCATACGTAGGCATTAGCGATTATGCACAAGAACAATTGGGCGACATCGTTTTCGTAGACATCACTACCGAAGGCGAGACTTTGGAAAAAGGAGAAGTTTTCGGTACTATCGAAGTAGTAAAGACTATATCAGACCTGTTCCTTCCGGTTGCAGGAGAAGTTTTAGAACAAAACGAAGCATTGGCTGACAACCCCGAACTGGTCAACCAAGATCCCTATGGCAAAGGTTGGCTGGTTAAAATCAAACCTAACGATGCAAATGACATCAATGATTTGATGGATGCCGAAGCCTACAAAGCTTTAGTAAACGAATAAAATACAGAAGAAATATTCAATGGAACCTATTGTAAGTATTATCATGGGCAGCACCTCCGACCTTCCTGTCATGGAAAAGGCTGCCAAGCTACTGGACGAGATGCACGTACCTTTCGAGATGAACGCTCTATCGGCACACCGTACACCCGAAGCAGTGGAAGAGTTTGCCAAGAACGCTGCCGGTCGTGGCATTAAAGTCATCATTGCTGCAGCAGGCATGGCCGCAGCATTGCCCGGTGTAATTGCCGCCAACACTACACTGCCAGTCATTGGTGTCCCCGTGAAAGGGTCTGTTCTCGACGGTGTGGACGCACTCTATTCCATCATCCAGATGCCTCCCGGAATTCCGGTTGCAACAGTTGCCATCAACGGTGCAATGAATGCCGCTATTCTGGCCGTACAGATGTTGGCTTTGAGTGATACAGAGCTCGCAGCTAAATTTGCAGATTACAAAACCGGCTTGAAAAAGAAAATAGTGAAAGCCAATGAAGAATTGAAAGAAGTAAAGTTCGAATATAAGACGAATTGATTCTTTACATAAGCATCGCTGAAAAGCTGCGCTATAAAAAACACGGGCAGAAAATATCCTATCCTGATTAGAAGGAAAGAATATTTTCTGCCCGAAAATTTAAAACGAACATTTACAACCTCTTTAAAGATAAGGAATTAACCATGACCGATTTATTCAACTATTCACGCCGGGAAGCCTCTGAAGTAAACATTGGAGCCACTCCGATGGGCGGTGCTAATCCCATCCGCATCCAAAGTATGACCAATACCATAACAATGGATACCGACGCTTGCATAGAACAAGCCAAACGGATTATCGATGCAGGCGGTGAATACGTGCGTCTCACCACACAGGGTGTACGCGAAGCCGAAAACCTGAAAAATATAAATATCGGATTACGTTCACAAGGCTATGACACTCCCTTGGTAGCCGATGTGCATTTTAACCCCAAAGTAGCCGATGTAGCAGCACAATACGCAGAAAAGGTACGTATCAATCCGGGCAACTATGTAGACCCGGGACGCACTTTCAAGAAGTTGGAATACACCGATGAAGAGTACGCGCAAGAAATAGAAAAGATACGTACCCGCTTCGTTCCTTTTCTGAATATTTGTAAGGAGAACCATACCGCCATCCGTATTGGTGTGAATCACGGTTCTCTGTCAGACCGCATCATGTCACGTTATGGCGATACCCCCGAAGGCATGGTAGAATCGTGCATGGAATTTCTCCGCATCTGCGTAGAAGAACATTTCACCGATGTCGTAATTTCCATCAAGGCTTCCAACACGGTTGTCATGGTAAAAACTGTTCGTCTGCTGGTAGCAGAAATGGAAAAAGAAGGCATGGCATTCCCACTTCATCTGGGTGTAACCGAAGCCGGCGACGGTGAAGACGGACGTATCAAGTCAGCTTTAGGCATCGGTGCATTGTTATCCGATGGTTTGGGAGATACCATCCGCGTATCATTGAGCGAAGCCCCGGAAGCAGAAATTCCGGTAGCTCGTAAACTGGTCGACTATATACTGGCACGTGAAAACCACCCTTTCATTCCCGGAAAAGAATCGCCGGAATTCAATTATCTCTCCCCTTCACGCCGTAAAACAAAAGCTGTGCGCAACATTGGCGGAGATAATCTTCCGGTAGTAATTGCCGAACGTTTGGAAGGAGAGAACGAAGTCAATCCACAATTCAAGCCCGATTACATTTATTGTGGACAAACAGTTCCTGAATTACGTAATAAGGAAACAGCTTATCTGGTAGATGCCGATGCCTGGAACCCTGAAGAGAAGAATGTGTATCCTGCATTCAACTATCAGCAAATGATAGAGCTACATCATACTCAGGCTGAGTTAAAATTCCTGTTCCTACCTTATATGGCAATGAATGAAGAAGTGATTGCCGCACTCAAGTTACACCCGGAAGTGGTTATCATTGCACAAAGCAATCACCCCAACCGGTTAGGTGAATACCGCGCCATGGTGCATGAACTGATGACGGAAGGACTGGAAAATCCTGTTGTATTCTTCCAATACTATCAGGAAGAAGAAGCGGAGAACTTACAGATTAAGGCAGCCGCCGATATGGGTGCATTGATTTTTGATGGTTTCTGTGACGGTATCTTCATTTATAATCAAGGCTCACTGCCACACACCGTAATAGATACTACCGCTTTCGGTATCCTGCAAGCCGGACGTATCCGCACCAGCAAGACAGAATATATCTCATGCCCCGGTTGCGGTCGCACCTTATATGACTTGGAATCGACTATTGCCCGAATCAAAGCCGCCACCTCTCATTTAAAAGGCTTAAAGATAGGCATCATGGGCTGTATCGTCAACGGACCGGGCGAAATGGCGGATGCCGATTACGGTTATGTAGGAGCCGGACGAGGTAAAATCAGCCTTTATAAGAAAAAAGAATGCATCGAAAAAAATATCCCCGAAGAGCAGGCGGTAGAGAAACTGATTGAACTGATTAAGCTGAACGGCGATTATATTGAAATATAAAATATCTGTACCATGAATTATCAGCAGATACTCGAAAATATTTATCAGGAGATACAGCCTTTTGCCGGCATCGGCAAACAGGCTGACTATATTCCTGCATTGGCAAAAGTAGACCCGGATCAGTTTGGCATTTGCATCAATACCATTCAAGGAGAAACTTTCATGCTGGGACAAGCTGACACTCGTTTCTCCATCCAGAGTATTTCGAAAGTCTTTTCACTTGCCGTATGCCTCAGCCTTGAGGGAGACGAACTATGGAAAAGAGTGGGAAAAGAGCCATCGGGCACTGCATTCAATTCCCTTGTACAGTTAGAAGTTGAAAAAGGAATTCCCCGCAATCCGTTCATCAATGCCGGTGCCATTGTATTGGCAGATATACTTTTAAAGCATCTGTCACACCCCGAAGAAGATTTCCTCCACTTTATCCGTAATATTTGTGGAAACGATACTATTAATTACAATGAAGAAGTAGCGGCATCCGAACGTGAAAAAGGTTACCTGAACGCAGCCATCGCCAATCTGCTGAAGTATCATCATAATATAGAGAATGACATCGAACGCGTTCTCCATTTCTATTTTCTCCAATGTTCTGTTGAAATGAGTTGCTATGATTTATCCAAAGCTTTTCTGGCTTTTGCCAACCACAAACAGCCATTCACATTTGGGGATATCAACCTTACTGCGTCGCAAGTGAAGCGTATTAATGCCATTATGCAGACATGCGGCTTTTATGATGAAGCGGGAGAGTTTTCTTACCTTGTGGGTCTGCCCGGAAAAAGTGGTGTGGGCGGTGGCATAGCGGCTGTTTATCCGTTACGTTATTCGGTAGCAGTATGGAGCCCGAGATTAAACCGGAAAGGAAACTCGGTTATGGGAATCAAGGCGTTGGAGCTGCTGACCACACAGACACAAGAGTCTATTTTCTAAAACAAGAGTCAACCCAAAACTTGGAATAACATTATCTAGTTTAGTCACAGACACAATACATGCAGACTAAAACTAGGGACATTCAGTAAATACTATAAAATCAGCCAACTAATTCATACACAAAACAGTGTGAATTAGTTGGCTTTTGGTGTCTTTAAGTATTTTGTACGCAAATAAGGTTGGCGCAGCCAAAACGGGGAAATTCCCTAACTAAGATATGACTAAGATACAAAATATTTCAGAAATTCACCCTACTTTGGGCTTTACAGAATTTGATATTCCGGAAAAATATCGCAAGAGTTTTAATGAAAGCGAACTTAGCAGACTTCATTCGGTGTTTCTGTTTAAACGTATGGCAAAAACCACAAACCTGTCGGAACATCGTCTGGAACACAAAAAACATTTTCAATCCTTGTGCAAAGATCGCCCTTATGATTGGATTCTCTGACAAACAACTGGTGGAACATCTTAACGGCACATACACTACCAGATGTTCTGCGGAATCATGATAGCCCCATCCTTTCCCATAACCAGCTATGAGATTGTCAGCCCATCCGTAATGAAATAACATCCCGTCTTAACATTGATTCCCTATTTTCAAATATGCATAAAAAAGGAGGTGTGTACAAAACTAAAATGGTCTATCAAATCTCAACTGTAGGGGTAGAGGGACCTGCCCAAATACACAAAGCAAACTGTTTTCGAGCGAGTGAACCTCCCCCCCCTACTAGTAAAATGACAGCATCATCAACGTTTAGACACACCCCCTACTATCCAATAATACTTTTTACCTTGAAAAGACAGGGATATTACCAGCCCGGATTCTGTGTCAGGCTTGTATTCATATCTGTTTCATGTTTAGGTATCGGCCATACATAGTATTGGTCTCCACCCCATGTCCAGTTGTAAGTTATAACACCCCAAATGTCTTTCATGCCGGCAGTACCGTCAGCGTTGTTGAACTTGCTTTCTTTCCAGGTTTTCCAACGCATTTCTTCATAGAAGGAAACACCTTCACCGGCAGTTTCCCAACGATATTCGTTCTGGATACGAGTGCGCATATCGTCTTGTCCGCTAACCTGTGTTGCAGCATTGCTGTTCAAAAGAGCTACACCGGCACGTTCACGTACGAGGTTCACTTGTTCAATTGCCTCAGCAGTCTTACCTTGTTCGTTCAGTGCTTCTGCCAATCCTAATACAACTGTTGCATAGCGGATGATAGGCAGGTCAATCGGAGATTTTTCACGGTTGGTCATTTCGCTTGAACCTTCGGCTACAAATTTGCGGAACAAGTAGTACAAATGGCTCTGTGTATCGGTACGGAGGTCGAATGGAGCATCAGTGTCTGCACCATAATATGGCCAGCGTGAAGTAAAGGTGTGGTCTACACTGTTACCCGAGCCATTATAGGTGGCATACGGAGTAATGATGGTCTGTGTCAGACGCGGGTCACGCTTTTCATAAACAGCTTTGATACGTGCTTCATTGCCTGCCGGTAAATATAATGCCTGTGCAGCAGTGCTCAACTTGCTTAAACGGTTTTCTACCTTTTCCCGGATACCTTTAATGGCTGCGTCAATGTCGCCTTCATAACCCAATGAAAGAAGTTCGGCCTTTAAAACATCTGCATCTGTATTGCGCAAGAAGAATACTTCACGATCTTTTGGTTCCATGCTTGAATAGCCGGGAAGATAATCATCCCAATTGAACTTGCTACCGTCTATGTTTTCATAAGTGTCAACGAAGTCGGTGCTGGCCAAAATGGTATTCCAGCAAGAACCGAATGTTGTACGACCACCGTAACGGAAGCTCATTGAGTTACCGTCGGCAGTTCCGTTGTTGTCTATACATTGTAAAGAGAAAATAGCTTCATCACTTTGTTCGTTAGCTTCTTTGAAGAGTTGTTTGTAACCTCCATCGAATAACTTGTGTCCCATATTTCCCACCTGTCGGAAGTCGGCTTCGGCTTTTGCCCAGTCCTGCATCCACAGGTAAACTTTACCACGCAATGCATAGGCAACGGATTTAGTTACATGTCCCCATTGTGCATTGCCTGCTGCAATACGGTCGGGTAATGTAGGTTCATTGATGGCATCGGTTAAATCCTTGATACAACTTTCCCATACTTCCGCTTCACTGCTGCGGGGTTTGTTGGCTTCTGTCACAGGGATGGGTTCGTCATAGTAAGGAACACCTCTGAAGACTGCATTTAATTTATAGTAGAAGAATGCACGTAACACTTTAACCTCGGCAATCAGCTTGTTCTTGAATGCATCGGGAACCGGAGCTTCTGCAAGATGCTGGATGGCATCGTTTGCCCGTTGGATTCCTTCATAGTGTTGTCTCCAATAGTCTGAGAAAAGACCGGAACCGATAGATGCTGTTCCTGCCAGAATAGGATAGTCATTATCACGGCAGCTACCGCTTACGCAAAATGCTTCCAACTCGTATGCTCTCTTTGCAACATAGTCTTCGCGCAGCTCACTGTATACACCGGCTACACCCAGTTCACAAAAGTTTTCATTACTCCACATGGAGTTTGATGCCGCTTTGTCATAGGGAACGGTATCCAATAAATCACCCCGGCAACTGCTCAGAGCTGTTACCGCAGCTGATAATATAAATAATTTTGTAAATAGTTTCATAAGTTCGTATCTTAAGGTTATTAGAATGTTATGTTGGCACCGATGGCAATGCTTCTAAATGGAGCATATCCCATACCGGTTGCAGATTCCGGGTCCTGACCTTCAAAAGAAGTGATTGTCAGTAAGTTTTCTGCAGAAACGTAAATACGTGCATTTTGCATTGCTGCTTTAGTTACCCATTTCTGTGGCAAAGTATAGCCTAAAGACAAGTTCTTCAACTTGATATAGTCACCATTGTACAACCAGCGGTTAGACGATGCATTATTCTGAACGTTACCGTCAAGATAAGTCATACGCGGATATTTACCGTTGATGTTTGTACGTGGATCATCGGGATTGCTCGGATCATAGAAATAGTGGTCGTCTGCAATGCGCTGTGCGATATTGTTACCCCATTCTGTCTTGGCAGCGTTGTAACCGGCTGTCGGACCCCAATAGATGTCGAAACCGGCAGCACCTGCCCATACCATTGAGATGTCAAATCCGTTCCATGCAGCAGAAGCCTGGAAACCGAAGTTGTATTTCGGAGTCTTGGAACGTCCCTGGAATTCTTCGTCGTCAGAGTCACCATATACGCCGTCACCGTTAACATCGGCATAAATATAGTCACCATAGTAGATATTGGCTTTACCGATTGAGTTACCCGGTTTGAATTTGTAACCTGCATCCATCATGGCTTTTACCCAGTTCATATCTTCTTCTGTACGAATCATACCACCCTTGGGACCACCTGCCGGATTCACAGAGCCGTCTGCATTAAAGTACTTGCCATTTCCTTTATATACACTGCGGTAGCGGTATTCGTTCAACATGTGACCTTCTACTACCGGAGAGTTGCCACCGGATGAGACTTTTCCGATATTGTCTGTCCATTTACCACCGGTTAATGTATTGTTCGGATCTTCTACCCATGTTCTGGTATATTCACCATTGTACTTGTCTACCTTGTTCTTATTATAAGAGAAGTTACCGCTTACAGAGTATTCTACTTTTCCGATTCTGTCGCGCCATCCTAATGAAAGTTCGAAACCGTCATTGCTTACTTCCGCAATATTCTGGCGGGGAGCCTTCACATTGACACCGTCACTGTTGTTATGGTAACCTAAAACGTATTCCATGGCGGGACGATACAAGATACCGGAAGTCATCTTATGATAAATATCGATTCCGACAGTCAAACGGTTGTTCAATAATGCTGCATCGATACCTAAGTTGGTAGTGGTTGTCGATTCCCATTGTAACAGTTCGTTGGCATAAGCTGTGATGGCTAAACCTGATACTAAGCTGTTTCCGAATACATAGTTGCTGGTTCCGTAAGCTGACTGGTATTCATAGTTACCGATTTCAGAGTTACCTAATTTACCCCAAGACAAACGAATCTTCAGGTTATCCAACCATGAACGGGTTGATTCCATGAATGATTCTTCAGAAATACGCCATGCACCGGACAATGATGGGAAGAAACCCCAACGATGGTCTTTGTGGAAGCGTGAAGAACCGTCATAACGGAAGTTCGCTTCGAACAAATAACGTGAGTCATATGCGTAATTTACACGGCCAAAATAAGAGCGGGTTGCATAGTCCTCGGTAGAACCGCCGATGCTTGTCATTTCTGTAGCTTCGTCGAATTGGTTCAATGATTCGTCAATCAAACCTTTTTTGGCTGCATTTACCTTATAATAGTTCTTGTAGAATTCCTGATAACCTAACAATGCAGAAACATCATGCTTCTGAGCAAATGTGTGATGGTAGTTAATCAGGTTCTCCAATGTATAAGAATAGTTTGATTCGTAGTCGAAGCTGGTACTCAATTGTGAGGGAGGAGTAATACCATCAACAATTACACCGTCACTGAAACGTGTCTGATAAGCAGGTACACCATGCTGGCGTGTTTCATAGATATAGCGGTTATAGTTGAAGTTGAAATCCCAGCTCAAATCTTCAAAGAATTTGATTTTGCTGAACAAAGTGGTATTGAAGCGGTTGTAACGCTTGAATCCATCGTTACGTGCCAACTTGTATAACGGGTTATTGGCTGTAGCACGTTCGTCGGGACATTCCGGGTAACCGTAGCTGCCGTTCCAATAAGGATAAGTACCGGCTGTAGACTGGCGCAAGAAGTTATTTGCATTTGAAAAGTCACCAACTTCACGATCCATCTGTGATGCATAAGTACGAGTACCCACAGTCAGCCATTTGGTCGGATTCGCTTCGATATTGGCACGCATTGAATAACGTTTGTTGGCAGTATTGTCTACCACACCTTCATTATCCTGATAACCGGCCGACAACAAGAAGCGAATTTTGTCAGAGCCACCTGATACAGACAAGTTGTGATCATGGATTACACCACCCGAGAATAATTCTTCAGCCCAGTCGGTATTCGGATAAGCAATGTAATTGGGTACACCGTTCTCATTCAGACCATTCGGATCTTTAGATTTCTCACGCCACAAATCAATGTATTTCTGGTCGAATAAATCATCAGACTTTCCTACATTTCTATATGATTCATTCATTAGCTCCATGTAATCAGCATAATTACTCATCATTTTAATCATACGGGTCGGGCTGTTGAATGAAATGCGACCGCTATAGTTGATACTGATTTTGTCACGTGTACCTGTTTTGGTGGTTACCAGAATAACACCGTTGGCAGCACGTGCACCATAGATGGCACAAGAAGCAGCGTCTTTCAAAATAGAGATGTTTTCAACGTCCAAAGGATTTACGGCATTCAATGAGCCTTCCATACCGTCAATAATAACCAACGGAGATGCCGTATTCATAGTGCCGACACCACGAACGCGCAGAGTAGTGTTATCTTCACCGGGCATTGCAGAACCTGATGATGCCTGCAAACCGGGACTTAAACCGGCTAATGCAGAAGAAACAGTAGTAATGGGACGAGATTTAGTTTGTTCCTCGAAGTCCACGGAAGCAACCGCACCGGTCAAATTCACCTTTTTCTGTACACCGTAACCTACTACTACAACCTCATCCAAAGTTTCGGTATCTTCTGCTAACTTTATAGACAGGTTATTTGTTGTGCTTGTGATCTTTATATCCTTTGTAACGTAACCGATATAGGATACTTGCACGGTGCAGTTTAAAGGGACGTTTAATGTGAACTCGCCATTAAAGTCTGTGATGACACCATTTGTTGTTCCTTTTTCAACTACATTGGCACCAATAATTGGTTCTCCTGTTTCATCAACAACTGTACCTTTGATTGTTTTTTGCTGCATGATGCTTTGTACCATATCAGCATGAGGCGACGGAGAGTTTCCGTTTGTAGCCCATACAGAACCGCTAGCAATTAAAGCTAACGACGCTCCCAATACCATTTTTTTTGATAGAGAGCAGTAATGTTTGACATTCCTTCTCATAGAGTTTTAATTTAAAGTTAATAGTCGTAAAAAATCAGAACGAAGGGACTTTGACAATAAATATTTAGAAACTGTCCATAACTAATTATTTTTATTATAATCTTTAATCAGTTCTAAAAATTGGCAATTTGCAAGCATTATAATAACCAATTCGGAAAATTAGTAATTGCTATAGACTATCTTTCAAAAGATACGTTATTTATAGAAAAGTCACTAAAGCATTCTTCTTATAATTTATTTAATAATCTTTTATACCGGACTAATGCTTCCAAATAATAATAATCAGCATAAATAAGCGGTACATCAATTTCACTATGGTGTGGTAAACTTCCGGTACAATGCATAATAAGGAAGTTTGCGTTTCCACCTAATGGAGCACGATAAGCAGACGATGACAAACTCTTCAACATACTAATTGCAACATCCGTATATTTTTTATTTATACTGAACTCTCCCAATTCAAAAAGGGCAGAACAAGTTATTGAAGCAGCCGAAGCATCCCGCACTTCTCCTTTAAATATTTTTGCATATGAGTCACCGTCAGGAACAAAATTTTCCTTACCAGCATTAAAATCCCACATAGGTATTAAATCATTCGGAAGATTTCGAATAAAATAATCTGCAAAATTTTCTGCTGCTTTTAAATAAATAGAATCTTTAGTTTCACGATACATCATAGTATAACCATATATAGCCCAGGCTTGTCCACGAGCCCAAGTAGAATTATCGCTATATCCCTGACAAGTCTGCCGATGTAATGGCAAACCAGTTATTGTATCGTAATCCACGACATGATAACTACTATAATCATCCCGAAAATGATATTTCAATGTAGTATTGGCATGAGCAACAGCAATATCATAGTATTTAGAATTACCCGTTACACGAGAAGCATAAAACAAAAGTTCCAAATTCATCATATTATCAATAATAACTGGATAGAACCATTCAGAGCCATCCCATGCTTTTCGATAGTTCCATGATTCAATTGCCTGCACATGTTTGTTAAAACGAGTACACAAAGAGTTGGCACTCTCAATCAAAATATCTCGATATTCTTCTTTAGGAGATAACCTTTCTGCATTACCATAACTACAATACATCATGAAACCAATATCATGATTGCCAATAAAAGATTTATGAGGTTCCAATGGAAATGTCCACTTCTCCGCATAATTTTTCCACTTTTCCTCTCCTGTTAGTTCATATAAATACCACAAAGAACCGGGAAAGAATCCAGGTGTCCAATCGTGACGTGAAGTCATAACAAGATTTCCATCTGCATCTGTAGTGCGCGGATAGTTTTTTCCATTGTATTCTCCTACGTTATCAAGCAATTGCTGCATCTGCTCCGATGCAAAATTCACATTATCCTGAATAAAAGATTCTCCTATTTGCTTTTTCTTACTACATCCCGCTACAAGTACAAACACTAGAAAACAGTAAAACCAATTTGTCTTTTTCATGATTTTTTCATTGTTTATTTTTTATTTCATAATTGATTCATGATAATCTTTGGGAAATATTTTTCCACTCCATGCACGCAATGAAGTCCATTCTTCAGCAGGAGAAGTCCAAAAAGCATGATCTGCCGGTAATCCCAACGGCAAAAAAACCAAAGAAGTCATATACAGACTGCCATTATTGGTATAATAATCAGCCAAATTGGATTGATGCCCGACAAAACCCAATTGCAAGAATCCTTCCTTATTAAAATTACCTTCCTGAGTAAACATTCTTGTCATAACAGCCGTCAATGCACTTCTAACCTGTCCATTTGTCATTGTCTTGGGTAATCCGTACTTCCAGGCCGCTAGACTTAACGTTTGAAAAGCAGCAAGCCGATAGGTCATAGACCGTCCCACAGCTGGATAAGCTCCTTCGGGAGAAATCAAACGCTCCACAATTACATTATAACGTTGCATACGGCGAAGTGCCAAATCAAAACTGACAGGCTTGTGAAGAGGAGTATCCTTCATTACTTCCGCTATTTCCACCATCATCGGATGAATTACATAAGCATTATAATAATCGAAGGAAATTTCCGAACCATCTGAATACCAACCATCACCTTGATACCATTCATTCATTTTTTGAAGACTGACCTCAAGAGCAAAGGCATCATATTTCTCACCAATTGATAATAAGAACGCTTCTATAGTGGCTCTAAAAAGCAACCAATTATTATATGCAGGACGTACCCATTTCAGGCGCTGAAAAGTATCAATATAACGTTGTTTTGTCAAACTGTCCAATGGTTCCCACAAAGCCTTGGGAGCTCGCAAAAAGCTAGTGGCCAAATAGGATGCGTCACACAAGATTTGACCTTCACCTTCCCATTTTAAAAAATCCGGACTTTCAGGATCAACAGCATGAGCATAACTTTTTAATGCCCATTCCCGTAACTGCTGACGCATTTTCCCTTCCTCCGTGTTATCATCCGGTAAGCTAAGCCATGGAGCCAACCCTGCCATTAAACGCCCAAAAGCCTCTAAATAAGTTACATTGGGATCTCGTCCTTTTAACCAGTTTGGACTTAACTCAACCGTCATGTTTTTTTTAAGTTCTTCTTTGCTCATATTACTTAATATAGGCTCGGATATCCGATAGAGCAAAGAACACCAATAAGCCCTATCATTCCGTTCGTCTTTCTTTTCTGTTGCCGATAAAACTGATGCAAAAGCAAAGAATAGAAAACTAAAACAGATAAAAAAATTGTTTTTCATGCCTTTCATTATTACATTAAATTTAAATTGGTAAAAACGAAGCAGACTGTTACAGCAAAAATAACCATGCTGTTGCAATTCTGATGTGGCAAAAATAAGAGATGAAGAATATTGAGAAGGAATAAAATAATGCAAAAGACAGGCACAAATAGTGCTTCTTTCTTATTTAACACTCTTATTTATAGTGTTTTATAGAAAACCCATCTAACTAGAGTGCAATTTAACACCATATATTATCAACTATTTCTATATTCTTGTGGAGAGACTTGGAATTGATTTTTAAAACAACGGCTAAAGTAACGAGAAGAACCAAAGCCTAATTTATCAGCTATCTCACCTATTTGCATACTAGTATTTTCTTTTAAAAGAAAAGCAGCTTTTTTCAGCTTGTAATTAAGAATAAATTCATTTGGAGTCATACCAGTAAGCTGTTTAAATTTGTTAAATAAAGAACGGCGACTTACAGATATTTCTTCTGCCAATCTATCAATTGAAAATTCAGTATCATCCAAATGAGAATCTATAATAATTTCTATTTTTGATAAAAAGTTCTTGTCTATTTTATTACTTGCAAGTAATGAAATCTCAGATACAGGTGCATTACGATATTTCTGTTGTAGCAAAAGACGATTACGGATCAAATTATTACATTTAATAAGTAAAATTCTTGTATTAAATGGTTTCGATATATAATCGTCAGCACCCTTTATTAACCCTTTAATATTATCTTCTGTTGAAGAGAGTGCTGTTAATAATACAATTGGAATATGACAAGTCGTCAAATCCTGTTTCAGATTCATACACATTTGATCACCATACATTTTGGGCATCATAATATCACTGACTATTATATCCGGTTCCTTATCATGTGCCATTTTAAAACCTTCAACTCCATCATAAGCCTGTATAATCTGATAGAAAGGCGAAAATAAATCATATAATGTTTCTTGTAATTCGCGATTGTCCTCTACTATCAATAACTTATAACGGAGTGTGGAATCGACAGATCGAGCAGATGATATTCCATCAAAGAAGGCATCGTCCTCCACCAATGTATTTATTGTTGTTTGATTGATTGTGGGTTCCATTTGACTATCTTTTCCTATTTTTACATGGGCATCTTGCTCAAAATGTTGTTTTCCAGATAATAATGAAACTTAAGAATATATTATATAGTATGATGATGGGAACAGCG
>ENA-UERX01000834-UERX01000834.1-human-gut-metagenome-genome-assembly--contig:-NODE-834-length-21592-cov-16.026911_pt1 | contig 21592 bp, 18 predicted proteins | sample MGYA00242992_ERZ507993 | MGnify/ENA primary metagenome ERZ507993 (study PRJEB26167, sample SAMN06115487) | human gut metagenome | host: Homo sapiens | place: China:Chongqing | collected 2015-04-10... | reverse complement strand
TTTTTCAAAGAGGTAGTTCCATCTTTCCACAGTTTGTGCTATAATCTCTTCTTGGCGACTGTTCTTGACCGGCGCACAAATCCGCAAAGGGCAAGGCAGACGCTATAAAAGGTAATATACCAAGAATAAGAAAGAGGAAACTTTATCATGAAACTCGAGCGCAAAGTCCGTCTGTGCAGCGCTGCCGCTGCCGTCCTGATCGCCGCCATCGCCCTGACCGGCTGCGGCGGCTCCAAGACCACTGCTTCTTCCGCAGCCGCTTCTTCTGTGGCTGCTTCCACCGCTGCTGCCACCAACAACAGCTGCGGCGAGGGCGTGACCTGGGCACTGGCTGACGGCACCCTGACCATCAGCGGCAACGGCCGTATGACCAACTTCACCAAGGACGCTCCGGCTCCCTGGGCTGATCAGGCCGACCAGATCACCACCGTTGAGGTGGAGGGCACCGTTACCAGCGTGGGCGCTACCGCCTTCAAGGACTGCACTGCCCTGACCACCGTGAACATCGCCGACGGCGTGGAGTACATCGAGGCCGGCGCTTTCAACGGCTGCACCGCCCTGACCGAGGTCAACATTCCCCTGAGCGTGGGCTACATCAAGACCGGCGCTTTCAAGGGCTGCACCGCCCTGACCAGCGTGACCATCCGCAACAACTGCCGTCTGGACATGAATGTGTTCCCCGATACCGTGGAGGTCAACTACGCCGAGGGCTAAGCCCCATCCGTAATTCTGAACCAAAAGAGGTGTGATCCATGAAAACCTTCAAGCTTCATCTCATCCGCCACGGTATGACCGCGGGCAACCTGCAGGGCCTGTACATCGGCAGCGGCACTGACCTGCCCCTGTGCGACGAGGGCCGCGCCCAGCTGGCTGACCTGAAGGAGCGGTTCGCCTACCCGCAGGTAGATACTGTTTTCTCCTCCCCCCTGCTGCGTGCGGTAGAGACCGCCAACATCCTGTTTCCCGGGGCTGCCCACCAGTTTACGGTGCACGATCTGCGGGAGGCCGGTTTTGGCAAGTTTGAGGGGCGCCCGGTGAAGGATCTCGTCCACGACGAGGACTTCAAAAAGTGGATCACCCCGGGCTCCGGCTATCTGCCGGAGGGCGCAGAGCCCACCGAGCAGTTCCACGCCCGCTGTGCCGACAGCCTTATGAAGCTGTTTGAGTACATGATCCGCATGGACGTTACCGAGGCCGCCTGCGTGACCCACGGCGGTGTGATCATGAGTATGCTCAGCCAGCGCGCCGTGCCCACCCGCCGCCCCGAGCAGTGGATGGCAGACCCGGGCTGCGGCTACACTGTGCAGACCGATGTGCAGCTGTGGATGCGGGACAAGCTGGTAGAGGCCATCGACATCGTACCCTTCGGCTACGCCGACACCCTGCAGGGACAGGCCGAGGCCGAGGAGAACGAGAACTACGAATAAGAAAGGGTTACAGTTTCCCGCTGCCCCTTGACAGAACGCGCAGAATCCTTTATTGTTAAAGGGTAGTGTATTGTATCGTATACAGGAGGAACGCTGTCATGTCCCAATCCATCTCCCGCCGGTCATTCCTGAAATGTGCCGGTTCCGGTGCGGTCAGCCTTGCGGCTGCCCTGCTTACCGGGGTCTGTGCTGCGGCGCAGCAGCCGTGTCTTGCGGGCGAGCCTGCCCTGCTGGACGGCAAAGCCGCCGTGGAGCTGCTGGGCTATGCCCCGGCACCGGAGCTGGGCGGCGTGCTGGTGTACCTCTCGGTGGAAAACCTCTCGGCAGCCAGCCTGCCGGTGGATACCAGCTACCTGCAAAGTCGGGGTCTGCGTACCCGGGAGCAGCTGTACAGCATGGGCACCGGCGTGACCGCTGCCTGCAACGGCCAGAGCGTGCCCTGCGGCAGCTTTGCCGCCCCGCTGTACAACGAGAACGCGGCGGACGCCTCGGTGTTCACCCTGAACCTTGCCGCCGGACGCGGTGCGCTGCTGCACTGCTTCTGCGCTGTGCCGGAGGACTGGCAGACCCTTGAACTGACTTGGCACCCGGACTTTGCCGCCGGACGCAGCGCCATCTTTACGGTGCGCCGCGATGCCGATAAAGCCGATCTGGGCCCCGTCCCCACCACCCCCGCCGAGGTCGGCAGCGTGGTGGATCTGTAACAGCATACCAAAAGAGCCATTGCACAAATTGCGTGCAATGGCTCTTTTTTGCTTGGTAAAACCCCTTCCGTCATCGCCTGCGGCGTGCCAGATTTCTCCGAGGTCGAGACGATTTGAAATGGCCTCCGCTGTGCTCTGGCCATAATCAGCGGAAGAATGATTTTAAATTTCGGGTTACAGGAAAGTCTGCGGACTTTCCTGTAACCAATTTTCACGGGAGGAGTCATAGAGGGAAACGGCATTTGCAGCACCGCTTTCTGCGAAAGCGCGGCGCTGCGGGCGTGCCCGCTCCCCCTTGGGGGAGCTGTCGAGCGTAGCGAGACTGAGGGGCTTTGAATCGGCGGAGCCGGAAAAAACGGTTAAAAGATCTTCACGCCGAACAGGCGTGAATCTTCAGTTTTTTCCGGTGTAGCCCTCCCCTTTGGGGTTAAAAGGGGCGAGTAGCCCCTTTTTCGTGGCTCCAGCGCGTCGAAATCGCTGGTGGTTTTCTGGTTCTCTTTTGCCACCAAAAGAGAACATCCCTCGGCAAGCAGAACCTTCCCCGCGGAGCGCATTCAAAATCGTCCCGTTGCCGGAGATCAACCGGCTCCCACCAGCGCTTCGCCGGTGCTGCTTTGCACCAGCAGTTCCTGTCCGGTAAGGCTGGAGAGCAGGGCGATGTAGCTGCGCCCCGCCGGGAGGTTCAGCGGCTTGCCGTTGGAATCGTAGAGGGCAAGGGTGCTCTGGGTGCCCTGCGTCCATGTGACCTGCCACAGGTGCCCGCCATTCAGCCAGACGCCGCCGCCCATGGAAAGGTCGTAGTCCAGCGTGCGGCCGTCGTCCCGCAGGGAGGAGCCGCTGTACAGGATGAGCAGGTTGTCAAAGACCGCCTGTGTGCCGGTGTTGGCATCCAGCTGGGGGGTGCCGTCGGCGTGCAGCATCCCGTAGGCGGCAAGGGCATCGTCATAGACAAAGCCGGTGGCACCGCCGGACTGGAAATTCACGGTCGCCTTTACCGCATCGGCGGCGTTTGCGTCCGGCAGATGGCCGGTGTCCCGCTGGGGCAGCAGGGTGGGCAGCACGCCCGCCGTTTCGCTCTCGCTGCCGGAAGCGGTGTTCTGGTTCACGGCGGTGGAGATGCTCAGGCTGTCCAGCACTGCGGCGACTGCCTTGCCGCTGGTGCGCCACAAAGGGGTGTTATCCCAGCTGTAACCGGTGCTGACAAAGGCATTGCGTCCCACCTCCTGCGCGTCCACCGCACGGAGATTATAGTATTCCAGATACCGCTTGGCATAGGCGCTGCTGCCGCACTGGATGGGCAGCACCTGCTGTCCGCTGAGCAGCCGCCAGTATAAGTCCTGCCCGCGCGTCACCGGCCCTACCACAGGCATGGCGCTGAGGGCGGGGTACACCAGACACAGCTCGGTGGAGCTGCCGCTCTCGGTCATGGCTTCCAGCACCACCGAGGCGCTGCCGATGCCCCACTGGGTGGTGCTGTCGGTGGTGTTTTCAATGACCACCGCCGCCGCCCGCTGCTCCGGGTACAGCAGCTGCTGCCCGGTAAGCGGGTCTGCCGGGGCGGTGCTTTCTGCGGGCGCAGCGGCGGTGCTCCCGCAGCTGCCCAGCAGCACCGCGCACAGCACGGCTGCACCAAGGCGCAGGCTCCATTTGCGTTTCATGGGCTTCTCCCCTTACTGATAGTTGAAGTTTTGCCACTCGTCGTCGTCCACGATGGCCAGATAGGTCTTGCCCCGGTTGAAGCAGATCTCGCTGCCGTCGGCGGCGTAGACCTTGAGCGGGTGCTCCGGGGAGGCTTTCTGCCATGTGCCGCGCTGCACTGCGCCCCGGGTGAAGAAATAGGCCTCGCCGCCGGACACATAGTCCACCTGCTGCACGCCGCCGGAGTTGCCGGGGTAGTCCGCGATGCCCGCAAAGCAGACCAGCAGGTTGGTAAAGCCGAGCTGCTTGCCGGTCAGCTCGTCCACGGTGTTTTCAAAGGCACCGGCGGCGCGGCTGTACATGGACATTTTATAAAGGTGATCCCAGCGGTTGTAGCTGAAGGTGGTCTTGTAGCTGTCCGAGTGCACGATGTTGATGGTCTTGGCGGCGGCAGCGCCGGACATCTTGTTCTCTGCGCCGGTGCGGTAGTCCGCAAAGCGGAAGAAGGTGCTCTCATAAGGGTATTGCAGCCCGATCCCCGCGTTGGCGGCAGCTTTCCGGATCTCGGCACCGGAGGTAAATTCGGTGTGCTCGTAAGCCACGTTGCGGCCGCGGCTGTCGCGGTGCGCCACATGGGGATGGGTGGGGGTGTTGAAGTAGCTCTTGCCGCCGATGTTCAGGCCGGAGTAGTTGTACACGTTGATGAACTTGGTGCAGGGGGCGCTTTCGCCATCGTGGTAGTACAGCGCCTGCCACGGCATGAGCAGCTGCAGGAACTGGTCACGGCCGGAGCGCAGCGGGCCCACCTCCGGGATGGCGTTGGCGTCATAATACACCGCGCAGAAGCGGGAGATGCCGCCCTCCACCTTGCTCTCGATGAGCAGGTCGGCAGAACCGATGCCGCGCTGCGGGCGGGCGTTCTGCCGCTGGGTGTTGCTGATATTGTTCACCATCACGCCCACCATGCGGCCGTTGCTGCGGCGGGGCTCGCCGGTAAGGGGGTCGGCGTTGTAGGCGGGCAGGCTGGTGTCGGCACTTTCCGCAGGGGGTTCAGACGCCGCTCCGGCGTCCGGGGTTCCTGCATCCGGGGCTGCGGCCTCTGCGCTTTCAGAAGAGGCGGCGCTGTCCTTCCCGAAGGTCTGCTTCAGCCAGTCAGAAAAGCCGTTGCCCACACAGGCGCTGCCGGCGGGCGCGCAGCCGGACAGAGCCAGCGAGGCGGCTGCCAGCCCCGAGGCACGGAGAACGGTACGACGCGTGATCTTTTTCATGCAAAAAACCTCCTGATAAGAGCGTTTTGCGCAGCCCCGGCGCTGTCGGAACGGTTGCGCGCGGTGGATGAAAACGAACGGCCTTTCGGCACTGCTTTGATTGTAATTGTAACGGTTCTTGCGGCGTTTGTAAAGTGAAAATTAGCGGCAGCGTAGAAGAGGGGTCACCGCCGGGAAGTGACCTTCCGGGGCAGCCCCCGGCAAAAAGGCAGAATCCTCTGCCATGATAGCATGGAGAAAAAGTCCCGGAGAAAAAGTCCCCGCGTTTCTTGCATTTTGGTGCGCGATATGGTATCTTTTATACAGGTAAACCATTCAGGGTCGGCAAACATTTTGTTACCTTTGCCGCCCTTGCATGATGACAGGAAGGAATGATACTTATGGGTTTTTTTGACAAGCTTTTTGGCGGCAAGTCCAAGGACGAAAACACCGCTAAGTTCACCAACCAGAGCAAGACCGTGCTGACCCCGCTGCAGGGCAAGGTGCTGGCACAGGCCGACATCCCGGACGAGACCTTTGCACAGGGCATTCTGGGCCCCGGCTGCGGCATTGAGCCCACCGGCGACACCGTGTACGCCCCCTTTGACGGCACTGTGACTCAGATCGCCACCACCCTGCACGCTGTGGGCATTACCAGCAACGACGGCATCGAGCTGCTGATCCACGTCGGCATGGACACCGTGGACATGAAGGGTCAGGGCTTTACCGTTCTGGTCAAAGAAAACCAGAAGGTCACCGCCGGCACCCCGCTGCTGAAGGTGGATCTGGACGCCATCCGCGCCGCCGGCCACCCCACCGCCACTGCCATCATCGTGACCGATGGTGCGGGCGACGAAGTGAAGATGCTGGCAGAGGGCGATGTCGCTCCCGGCACCCCGCTGTTCAAGGTCTGATTTTTTGCGTCATAAAAGAGGCCGCTGCAATTGCGCAGCGGCCTCTTTTTGCGGAAAGCGTAGTTTTACAGCATGATGCCGGGCAGTCTGCGGCTGCCCGGCATCACTTTTTTACAAAACTCAGACGATGCGGACACCCTTCTGGATGACGGCCTTGAGGTTCAGTTCCTTGTCTGCAAGGATGACGTTGCCGTAGCGTCCGGCGGCAAGGCTGCCGTAGTCGTTATCCACGCCGATGCTCTTGGCGGGGGTCTCGCTGGCGGCGCGGACAGCGCTTTCCAGCGGCACGTTCATTTCCAGCACGGCGCGCTTCATGCAGTCGTACAGGCAGGTGTTGCTGCCCGCAATGGTGTCCGGGTGCTCGGTCAGGGTAGCGCGGGGTCCCTTGACTGTAATAGCCTGTCCGCCCAGACTGTACTGGCCGTCCGGCAGGCCGCAGGACATGGCACTGTCCGCGATCAGGCAGATGCGGTCGTCCCCGAAGGTGTTGAAGGTGAACCGCACCATGGCGGGGTGGATATGCACGTTATCGGTGATGAGTTCCACCTCGGCATCGTGCTCCATGGCCGCAATGATGGGGCCGGGCGCACGGTGCGTGATGCCGGGCATGGCGTTGTACAGGTGGGTCATGTGGGTGGCACCGGCCTCAAAAGCCTTGACGACGGTGTCGTAGTCGGTGCAGGTGTGGGCGATGGAGATGCGCACCTCGTTATGGCACTCCCGGATAAAGTCCAGATTGCCCGGCTCCTCCGGGGCAACGTCCACCAGCTTGATCAGACCGTTTGCACGCTTTTGCAGGCGGCGGAACATGGCGGCATCTGCGCCCTGCACATACTCCGGGTTCTGTGCGCCCACCTTTTTGGGGCTGATGAAGGGGCCCTCCATGTTGATGCCCACAAGGTCGGCGTAACCATACAGATCCGCCCGAACGGGCGCGACGCAATCGCGCTGTGCGTAGTCCACCACGCGCTCCGGGCTCGAGCAATAAAAACCACCAAACAGATAGCCCTCGAGCCACTCACGCGCGTCATCCAGACAGCCGTTGCGACCGATGCAATCCAACAGCACTTGGACTTCGTCGTCCGAAAAACCGAACCATCGATCACACCAACTCGACAACGCTGTCGCCGACCGATAGGAAACCCCACGTTGGGACAACGCAAACTCGGCATGACCGGGGCGCTCGCCCATCAGACACGTCAATCGCAACGAGTCGCCGGCATCGGCAATGGTGTCGAACAACATTCGGCTGAGCGACTCTAGGGAATCCACGCTACCGTCGTCCTTAGCGTCCAAACGCTTTGGACATACCGCGTCGTAGTCGTCTATCAGAAGAACAACCTGCTCATCGAAAGCTGCCTGGAGCAGCTTGATAAGCACGCCAAGCGCCGCATCGATCTCCTTATCGCTGGCCACCCCACGCGCCGCCCTCTCGATAAGACGGACTTCACGTCTTGACAGATCAGGTGCGGCAAGCAGCGGCAGCAATCGGGCGCACTCGTTCGCGACAGCGCTGCGAATAGCCGCCGCAGCATCGGCGTCGCGCCCCGCAGCGGCAGCTGAAAAGTCGAGCGTGATGATCGGATAACACGCGTACTCATCACGATAGTGACCGCCGCCCGCCTGCCAAATCTGGGAGCCGACGAACGGGCTTCGATCCGGCCGCCGGTGATCAGGTCGTTCCAAATAGCATTTGAGCATCGATAGATTCATGCTCTTGCCAAAACCCTTGGGCCGACAGCAAACCGCAACAGGTGCTTCGCTGTCCAATATATCGGCAATAAACATAGTCTTATCGACGAGTAAACACCGATTGATTGCATCGGAAAAGTCGTGTACATCAACCGGCAGAGCTGCGTTATCCGCATAACTGAGCAACCGTGCGCCAAACGCATGAGCAACACCATAATTCGCCTGTTCAGACACCGTAAACTCTCCTTCTAACGCAGCACGATGCCCATTGTAGCGAGCGGGTAGAGCGCAACAATATCGACATGCAAACGTTTCGGGCAACGGTAGCAGCAGACCCCCGAGGGGGCATAACAAATCGTTGCACAACAAAAACGGGGCCCGATGCCGCCGCACCGGACCCCGTCCCAAACTCTTATAGAAAACGATCTAGAAGATTACTCCTCCGAGCCGTCCTCCCCAGAAGCCTTCTTCTGCTGATCGAGCTTATGCTTACCACTTACGATAGACGTAGCGCCCAGTGTGGCCAAGCTTGCACTGGCAAGGCTCGCCATCACAATCAGATCGCCCGTCTTGGGCATGTTGCCGCCCGAGGACTTGGTAGTTGTAGTCGTCGTGGTCGTGGTGGTCACCGTTTTGGAGTCATTTTGCTCTTGGACCTGGTTGTCAGCACCGCTCTTGTCGTCGTCTTCGGACTGTTTCTTTTCGCCCTCGGCCTTGCTCTTGTCCTTCTCCTCAGATTCAGACTTCTTATCCTCGTCCTTCTTCTGTTCGGACTTGTCGCTCTTCTCCTCAGAGCTAGAACCCTTATCGGATTCGGTCTTCTCGGAAGCCTTGTCCTTGGAGTCGCCCTTTGCGGCTTCGATCTTTTCCGTGGAAACCTGATCAGAGTTGCCCTTGTTCTGGGTCGAGCCGTTATTGACGCCAGCCATCAGCGAAGAGCCCAGCGTAGAACCAAGCTGCTCGGAGAAAGAAGGCTTCTTGTCCGGCGAAGCAACGGGAACGTCCGGCGCCTTATTCGAGTCATCCTTGGAAGCATCGGAACCAGGGGTTGCGTCAGAGCCGGAGCCGTTGTTAGAGCCGGTGCCAACGGACGAATCGCTCGAGCCGGTGGATGAGTTAGAGGTGCCAGCGCCGGTCGAACCAGAAGCGTCGCTGTCCGTATTGCCGGCAGAGCTTGAAGACGAATCGCCCGCAGCAGAGCCGTTTGAATCGGAACCGTTCGAGGTAGAGCCGTTGTTGGTAGTGCCACCAGCAGAGCCATCACCGTCAGCACCGGTCGAGGGCGCATCCATCCTGTCATCGTTGGCATCGTCGCTCGAGTCGTCATTCGAATCAGGCGTCGGCGAGGGCGCCGGCGTAGGTTCGGGCTGCACGGGCGTCGCAGCGGCCTCGTCCTCGGCGATATAAACCAAGCAGTCCTTCAGCTCATTGCGGTAGCGGTTCTTCCAGCCCTCATGATACTGGGGCTGGCTCGAATACTTGGTCGCCACGTTATTGACCACACTGTTGGAAAGCGCCGTCACAAACTCGCGGTCGGACATATCGTTGGAGAGATTCGCCCAACGGAAGAAGTCCCTGCAGCCACCGGTGCCGCACATGTTGGTGATGCTCCACACCATGCCCTTAACGCAATCGGCACGGCCCGAAATATCAATGCCCAGGCCACTCTTGAGCCACGCCTCGGTCACCGCATAGTACGAGTTGTACGCATAGGCATCTTGAAGAGCTGAGAACTCAACAGGATCGATGTTATAAGCGCCCTGGAAGGCCTCCTGCGCAATACGGCCCAACTCGGTGAGCTGGCCGTTCTCGTACATGGCATTGCTCATGCTGGAAATCTCGCTGCCGCGATCAATCGCATCCTTGAGCATGCTGTATTTTTCGGGGTTGTAGTTGTAGGCCTGCTTCATAAACGGAATGAGCGACCAACGACGGTCGAACTGGTAATAACCCAGCGCGTTATAACCGTCACCGTACGAAAAGCCCTGGTTATAGTTGCCGTGACTCTCATATTTGGTGAAGTACTTCATCTCGGGAGTCACGTTAACAAACGAAACGCCCTGGACCGACCTCAGCACGCCCGAAAAGGACTGCTGGGTATAGAGACCCTTATCGATATCGGTCGCATCCGAGGCAACGCCCGGCGTGGGCTCCTCGGCAGCGGCGGGTGCCGGCGCGGAAACGGCGCCAAACGAAAGCGCCAGCGTCAGGCCCGCGACAATCGCAGAATGCTTGGGCTGCATAAGATCCTCCCTGCATTGGTGTAGTTAAAGTGCAGTTTGCAAAGATAAAAATAAGTATTGCAGCTCGCCCGTTGTTGCACAACAACCCCTCGGTAAACGGCAACAACCCTCCGCGAAATCTTAAGGAATTGCGCTCGACCTACAGCTTGATGTCAAAGTTAATCTCGGGGACGGCAGCAAGGTCGGCCAGTGTTACGCCGTCGACGTACTTTTCGATCACGTCGTCCAGACCGCGCCAGAACTTGACGGTCGAGCACAAATCGCTGCGGGTGCAGCTGTTGTCGATGCCGTCGCACGCCACGGGCGCCGTGCTGCCCTCGACAGCGCGCAGGATGTCGCCAGCACGCACCTCGGCGGGGTCCTTGGCCATCAAGTAGCCACCGCCTTTGCCGCGCACGCTCTTAAGCAGGCCCGCCTTCATAAGCGGACGAACCAGCTGCTCCAAATACTTTTGCGAGATATGCTCGCGGTCGGCAACCTCGCGCAAAGCAATCTTGCCCTCGGCGTCACCCAGCGCCGCGATATAGATCATTAACCGGAGGGCATAGCGGCCCTTAGAAGAAATGAGCATACCTACCCTCCCATCGCATCTGGGACAACATAACCAGGTTTGTTTGTCCCAAATCTTAAGTAAGTGGGACAAACACAACAGGTTATTTTGTCCCAGAATTTGAAAAGTCGAGTGGATTAGTCGGGTTTTCCCTTGACTAACGCCGAACCCATAGTAACTTTATTCCGAGAAGATTCCTAGGGTTTAGTACACCTATGAGTACACCATATACAGAGAGGGACAGCATGAGCGCAAATCCGCTGCTTTCCATCGAAGGTCTGACCGCCTCCGTGGACGAGAAGACCATCCTCCACAACGTCAACCTCAACGTCGCCGCCGGCGAGACCCACGTGCTGATGGGCCCCAACGGCGCCGGCAAGTCCACCCTCGGCCACCTGGTCATGGGCGACCCCGTCTACACGGTCAACGACGGCCACATCGTCTTTGACGGCCAGGACATCACCGAGCTCAGCACCGACAAGCGTTCGCGCGCCGGCCTGTTCCTGAGCTTCCAGGCCCCGGTCGAGATCCCTGGCGTGCCGCTGTCGAGCTTCCTGCGCGCCAGCATTGCCGGCCGCCCCGGCCTGGAGATGAAGGGCAAGGAGTTCCGCCGTCGCGTCAAGGAGCTCGCGGCCGAGCTCAACATGGATACCGCCTACCTCAACCGCGAGCTGGGCGTAGGCTTCTCGGGCGGCGAGAAGAAGAAGGTCGAGATGCTCCAGCTCCTGTTGCTGCAGCCCAAGCTCGCCATCCTCGACGAGACCGACTCGGGCCTGGACGTCGACGCGCTTTCCACCGTCAGCCACGGCATGGACGCCTACCGCAAGAGCTGCGACGGTTCCATGCTCATCATCACGCATAATACGCGCATCCTGGAGCACTTGGATGTAGACCGTGTCCACGTTATGGTCAAGGGCCACATCGTGCGCGAGGACGACGCCTCGCTCATCCCCTGGATCGACAAGAACGGCTTTGAGACCTTCGAGCGCGAGGCCGCCGAGCAGCGCGCCCAGGCCGAGGCCGCCGCTGCCGGGCAGCAGGCGTAAAGGGGCGACGCAATGACCAAGAACCGCACCGAGGTCGCGGACATCGACCGCAGCCTCTACGACTTCACCTATGGCGAGGAGGGATTCGAGCGCCTCGACGCCGGCATCACGCCCGACATCGTGCGCGAGATCAGCGCCAAGAAGGACGAGCCACAGTGGATGCTCGATCTGCGCTTAAAGTCCCTCGAGATCTTCAATCGTTTTCCCGACCCGACGTGGGGCCCCTCCATCGAGGGCCTGGACATGGACAACATCGTCACCTACGTCAAGCCCAACACCGACCAAAAGCACGACTGGGAGTCGGTGCCCGACGACATCAAGAACACCTTTGAGCGCCTGGGCATCCCCGAGGCCGAGCGCAGCTACCTGGCGGGCGTCGGCGCGCAGTACGACTCCGAGCTGGTCTACCACAACATGCAGGACACCGCGTCCAAGATGGGTATCGTCTATTCCGGCATCGAGGAGGCCCTGCACGACCCGCAGTGGGAGCCGCTCATCCACGAGAAGTTTATGACGCTCATCCCGCCCACCGACCACAAGTTTGCGGCCCTGCACGGCGCCGTATGGTCGGGCGGCTCGTTTGTCTACGTGCCCAAGGGCACCAAGTTGGACTTCCCGCTGCAGAGCTACTTCCGCCTCAACGCCAAGGGTGCCGGCCAGTTTGAGCACACGCTCATCATCGTCGAGGACGATGCCGACCTGCACTTTATCGAGGGTTGCTCCGCGCCCAAGTACAACGTGGCCAACCTCCACGCCGGCGCCGTCGAGCTCTTTGTGGGCAAGCGTGCGCACCTGCGCTACTCGACTATCGAGAACTGGTCCAAGAACATGTACAACCTCAACACCAAGCGTGCGCGCGTGGACGAGGACGGCGACATCGAGTGGATCAGTGGCTCCTTCGGCAGCCACGTGGGCTACCTCTACCCCATGAGCGTGCTCAACGGCCGCCGCGCTCGCTCGAGCTTTACCGGCATCACCTTTGCCGGCGCCGGGCAGAATCTCGACACCGGCTGCAAGGTCGTGCTCAACGCCCCCGAGACCTCGGCGACCGTCGAGACCAAGGGCATCTCCAAGAGCGGCGGCATCCAGACGTTCCGCAGCTCTATTGTGGCGACACCCAAGGCCGAGGGTTCCAAGGCAACCGTGAGCTGCCAGTCGCTGATGCTCGACGACCAGAGCCGCTCCGATACCATCCCCGCTATGGACATCCGCGCCAAGAACGTCGACATCGGCCACGAGGCCACCATCGGCCGCATCGGCGACGACAAGGTGTTCTACCTGATGAGCCGCGGTATCTCGGAGGAAGAGGCCCGCACCATGATCGTCAACGGCTTTGCCAACCCGGTCTCCAAGGAGCTGCCGCTTGAGTACGCCGTCGAGATGAACAACCTGATCAAGCTCGAGATGGAAGGAGCGATCGGATAATGAAACAGACCACGAACACCGCTGCGACCACGCTCGAGCAGGTTAATGCGATGCCGGCCGCAACTTGGGGCTGGCTCAAGATGAACCAGACCAAGCTCGAGCTTTCGGACGAACTTGCCGCCGCCCCCGCCGAGGCCGTTGAGGTCGAGGGCTTGGACGAGCAGCTTGCCGGCTCGGCCGACGCCTTCGACGCCGCCATGGACGCCATGGCCGAGCGCTTCCCCGAGCGCCGTACCGCTGCCCCCGGTGATGCCGCCGACCGCGCCCGTATCACGCCCGAGACCGAGCTCGACGTGCCCGCCACCTCTGTCTACCAGGTCGGCGCCATCAAGCTCGAAGAGGAGCTCTCCCCCGCCGAGGCCTTCGAAACCGGCATGGGCGAGGCTGCATACGCCTACATGGCCGAGCACGCTACCAAGCGCATCGTCATCGATATGCCTGCGTACCAGCACGCCACGGTTACCGTGCGCGTAAGCGGCGACGACGCGGCGGCTGCGATTGCCGCCATCGACGTCGTCGCCCGCCCGCAGGCAACGCTTGACCTGCATATCGCCTTAGACTCGCCCGCCGAGGGCGAGGGCGTCGTGGGCTCTGTGCTACGCGTGTGCGCCCACGAGTACGCCACCGTCAACGTGACCTGCACGCAGACGCTCGACGACAGCTGGATTGCGCTCGACGACACCGGGCTGTTCCTAGACGAGGGCGCGCGCGTCAACGTGCAGCATACCGTGCTGGGCGCCGGCGCCAGCGCCACCGGCCTTGCCAGCGACCTGCTGGGCGACACTGCCAAGGTTACGATCGATACCGATTACCTGGGCGCCCGCGAGCAGGTGCGCGACTTTAACTACGAGCTGCGCCACCGCGGTCGCAAGACCGAGTGCGAAATCGACGCCAACGGCGTGCTGACCGGCACGTCCAAGAAGGTCTACCGCGGCACCATCGACCTCGTGCACGGCTGCAAGGGTGCCGTCGGCACCGAACGCGAAACCGTGCTGCTGGCCAACAAGGGCGTCGACAACAAGACCGTTCCCGTCATCCTCTGCGACGAGGACGACGTCGCCGGCAACCACGGCGCCACCATCGGCCACGTCCGCGACGAGCAGCTGTTCTATCTCGCCTGCCGCGGCCTTGACCAAAACGCCGCCGAGGACCTGTTCATCCGCGCCAAGCTGGAGGACGCCGCGCTTTCCGCCACCGACGAGCGCACCCGCGCCGCCGTCGTCCGCCTGGGAAACAACCTGATCGACAACTTTGAAGAGGAGCTCGCATGATCGACACCGAGCACGTTAAATGCGACACCTGCACTGCCCCCGAGCCCATGGAGCTCGACGCCAGCGACGAGGCTTCGCGCGGCTGGCCCACCGTGGACATCGAGACCAACCCCTACAAGGGCCAGTTCCCGCTGTTCCAGCAGCACCCCGAGATCGCCTTCCTCGATAGCGCCGCCACCGCGCAGCGCCCTGCCTGTGTGCTCGACGCCGAGCGCGACTTCTACCAGCGCATGAACGCCAACCCCCTGCGCGGACTGTACTCGCTGTCCGTCGAGGCCACCGACGCCATCGCGAAGGTCCGCCAGCAGATCGCCGACCTCATCGGCGCCCCACAGGCCAACGAGGTCGTCTTCACCCGCAACACGAGCGAGTCGCTCAACCTGGTCGCCAAGAGCTTTGCGCCCACAGTGCTCGAACCGGGCGACGAGGTCGTCATCACCATCATGGAGCACCACTCGAACCTGATTCCGTGGCAGCAGGTCTGCCGCGAGACCGGCGCCAAGCTCGTCTACCTCTACCCCACCAAGACCGGCCAGCTCACCACCGAGGAGGTTCTTGCAAAGGTGGGTCCCAAGACCAAAATCCTGGCCGTGGGACAGGTCTCCAACGTGCTGGGCGTCGAGAACCCGGTCAAGAACCTCGGCAAGCTCGTGCACAAGTACGGCGGCTACCTGGTCGTCGACGGTGCGCAGTCGCTGCCGCACATGCCGGTCGATGTGGCCGACCTGGGCGCCGACTTCTTTGCCTTTAGCGCGCACAAGGCCATGGGCCCCATGGGCATCGGCGTGCTGTGGGGCAAGATGGACCTGCTCAACGCCATGCCGCCCATGCTCACCGGCGGCGAGATGATCGATTCGGTCACCGAGCAGGACGCCGTCTGGGCTCCTGTCCCCGAGAAGTTCGAGGCGGGTACGCAGGACGCCGCCGGCATCTTCGCCACGGGTGCGGCACTCGACTACCTGGTCAACACGGTGGGTTACGAGAACATCCAGACCCGCGAGCAGGCACTCGTCCACTATCTGATGGGCGAACTCATGCAGCTCGACTTTGTCCAGATCATCGGCTCCATCTATTGGGACAACCACCACGGCGTTGTGAGCTTTAACGTCAAGGGCATCCACCCGCACGACGTCGCGAGCATCATGGACATGGACGGCGTCTGCATCCGCGCCGGCCACCACTGCGCGCAGCCACTGCTCACCTGGCTGGGCGTCGAGAACCTTGCCTGCTGCCGCGCCAGCGTGGCCTTCTACAACGACAAGGCCGACATCGACAAGTTCATCGCCGGCCTGCATCACGTTTGGAGCACGTTCAATGGGTAATCTGTACACCTCCACCACATTTATGGAGCACAACTCGCACCCCGACTATAAGTACGAGATGGATGCTCCCACGCACGAGCACGACGGCATCAACCCTAGCTGCGGAGACGAGCTCACCTTGCAGCTGCGTGTCGAGAACAACGTGATCGAGGAGGCCTCCTTTACCGGTCACGGCTGCGCCATCAGCCAGGCCAGTGCCGACATCATGGCCGACCTCATCACCGGCGAGACCGTCGAGGAAGCTCGCCACCTGGCAGAGCTCTTCCTCGCCATGATCCGCGGCGAGAAGCTCTCCGAGGAGGACCTGGAAGACCTGGACGAAGCCGCCCAGCTCCAGGACATCTCGCACATGCCCGCCCGCGTCAAATGCGCCGAGCTCGCCTGGCGCACCCTCGACGGCATGCTCACGGGACAAAATAATCAGTAGTATTTGTCCCAAATCTTAAGAATTTTATTGGCCGAATCGCTTGACAAGAGTGGTTCGGCCATTTTCTATTCCGAGCCCTCAGCCTGAGCCTTTACCTGCGCATAAGCGCGCACGATACGAGAGACGGTACTCTTGCTGATTCCCGTATACCGTTCGATCTCGCGCACCGTGTAGCCGCCATCGTGCAGAGCGAAAATGATTCCGTCTCGCCGCGAGGGCGCTACGGTCTTGAGTTCGTTGAGCGGCACACCCAGGCGCTTCGCCATCTTGTCGGCAAACGCACGCCGCTCCCACTCCGTCTCATCCATATCGTGAATCACCGGATCGGAACCATCGGGCATCGACAGAGAATAATCCAGAAACCCCTTGGCAGACTCAAAGAGCTCAAGCACACAAGAAGGATCCGAAAATCCCCTCGTCATATCGTTGTCATACGCTCGAAGATACTCGGCAAAGCTGCTCCAGGGATAACGCTCGATCAGGGCGATACCCGCCTCCTGCGGATTAGCGTGAACATAGCGAATGGCAGCCATCAGATAACGGTCGGTATCGAGCGAGCGCCGGTCAAAACGGTTCTGGAACAGATGGCCCGTGCGCCCCGTGCGTTTATTGAACCGCCGCGCGTACGTCAAAAGCAGCCGGTGCATCGCCGCGCTCATCGCGTCCTCGTAATCTGCAAGCACCAAATGCACGTGATTGCCCATAAGGCACCAGGCTACAACCGTCACGCCCGCCTCGCGGCAGCAATCACGCATCAGCTCCAAAAACTCCCACCGGTCTTCATCGCCCTCAAAGATGAGCTGCTTGCCCACACCGCGGGCACAGACATGGTAAAAGCCGGTAACCGTTCTCCAAACGCGCTGCATGGCGCTCCCTTCGCCGGGATCTGATTGCCATCCAATACAGCACGATTGAAGCGTGCCATCAAAACATTCACGCAAAACAATACACTCGCGCGGCCAAAGGCAGTAAACGGGCGGCGAACGGCACCGTTGCAACAGGTCAGACCCCGCAACGCATACAAGAGCTGACCAAAAGCTTGCCCAAGACGAACCCCCTCTACGGAAATTCGCGACCACAGAACATATAGTTAAACCGTTTCAATTAAAACTTCCGGACTTCTCGCTACGAAAACTGAGCCGTTCGCCGAATATTCCGTGCATTTCGCGGTATTATAGGGGCTGCATGTCATGTCCCTTTCGAAGGGTCGCCCGGCAATCGCCAGCCACGACCCCCAGACGGGACGCCAACACGATAGAGAGGAGAGGCATGCAGTACTCACAGGAAGTGGAGAACATGTGCCCCGTTGCCAAGGGTGCATACCACGGCCCCGCACCCATCCCCGAGGAGGGCAAGTGGGTCCAGGCTAAGGAGATTTCCGACATCTCCGGTCTTACGCACGGTGTGGGTTGGTGCGCACCTCAGCAGGGCGCCTGCAAGCTCACGCTGAACGTCAAGGACGGCATCATCGAGGAGGCCCTCGTTGAGACCATCGGCTGCTCGGGCATGACCCACTCTGCTGCCATGGCTTCCGAGATCCTTCCCGGTAAGACCATCCTCGAGGCCCTCAACACCGACCTCGTCTGCGACGCCATCAACGTTGCTATGCGCGAGATCTTCCTGCAGATCGTTTACGGCCGCAGCCAGACCGCGTTCTCCGAGGGCGGCCTGCCCGTGGGCGCCTCCCTCGACGACCTCGGCAAGGGCCTTCGCTCTCAGGTCGGCACCATGTTCGGCACCAAGGCCAAGGGCGCTCGTTACCTTGAGCTCGCTCAGGGCTACGTCACCCGCATGGCTCTCAACGACAAGAACGAGATCATCGCATTCGAGTTCCTGAACCTCGGCAAGTTCACCGACGCCGTCAAGGCCGGCAAGACCCCCGAGGAGGCCATCGCTGGCGCTATGGGCCACTATGGTCAGTGGGAGAACGCTGCCAAGTACATCGACCCGCGCACCGACGAGGAGACTCACTCCGTCGCCAGCGTGTTCCCGGTTCACGAGTAGAAAGGGAGGGAAATAACTATGACTGTTACGTTCGAAGGTTACGAGCGCCGCGCTGACAAGATCAACAAGTGCCTCGCCGACAACGGCATCGCCTCCCTCGAGGAAGCTCTGCAGATCTGCACCGACAAGGGCTTCAACCCGCGTGAGATCGTCAACAACACCCAGTCCATCGCCTTCCAGAACGCCGAGTGGGCCTACACCCTCGGTTGCGCTCTCGCTGTCAAGCGTGGCGCCAAGACCGCTTCTGAGGCTGCCGCCATCATCGGCGAGGGCATCCAGGCCTTCACCGTTCCCGGCTCCGTCGCCGAGGACCGCAAGGTCGGTCTGGGCCACGGCAACCTGGGCGCTATGCTGCTCTCCGACGACACCGAGTGCTTCGCCTTCCTGGCTGGCCACGAGTCCTTCGCTGCCGCTGAGGGTGCTATCGGCCTGGCTCTGAACGCCAACAAGGCTCGCAAGAAGCCGCTGCGCGTCATCCTCAACGGTCTGGGCAAGGACGCTGCTCAGATCATCGCCCGCATCAACGGCTTCACCTACGTGAAGACCCAGTTCGACTACTACACGGGCGAGCTCAAGGTCGTCGAGACCATCCCCTACTCCGATGGTCCCCGCGCTGCCGTTAACTGCTACGGCTCCGACGACGTCCGCGAGGGCGTTGCCATCATGTGGCACGAGAACGTCGACATCTCGATCACCGGTAACTCCACCAACCCCACGCGCTTCCAGCACCCCGTCGCTGGCACCTACAAGAAGGAGCGCCTCGAGGCTGGCAAGAAGTACTTCTCCGTCGCTTCTGGTGGCGGCACTGGCCGTACCCTGCACCCGGACAACATGGGCGCCGGCCCCGCCTCTTACGGCATGACCGACACCATGGGCCGTATGCACTCCGACGCCCAGTTCGCTGGTTCTTCCTCCGTGCCTGCGCACGTCGACATGATGGGTCTCATCGGCATGGGCAACAACCCCATGGTCGGTGCCACCGTCGCTTGCGCTGTCGCCGTCGAGGAGGCCCTCAAGGCCTAATCGCGCCCGCGCGATGCTCATATAGTTGAGCTTTAGAGCCGCTACCTTTTAAGGTGGCGGCTCTTTTTGTTTGCACTGTCGCAGGGTAGCTAATGCCGATATATCAGTTGGGGCGATATACGAGATGTGATGAGATGGAGCATCAGAACGCCCATGACGCCCACCTGCCATATGTGCCCTTTACCGATTTGCCGAGTCTTTGCGGCCCCATTGCCGATCACCCGTGCGACAATGCGCCGGACGAGAAAGGAATCCGATGGAATCGACTGATGTACTGGTAATTGGATCTGGCATTGCGGGCCTTTGCGCCGCCATCGAAGCGGCGCGCGCGGGCGTGACCGTCACTGTGGCAAGCGCCGGCAAGACTATGAGTGGATCAAGCTTCTTCCCCGGAACCTGGGGCTTGGGGCTTATCGGACCCGTTAACGAAGACGACGAACAAGACCTTATCGATACCATCCAGACCGTTGGTGGCGGCGTCGCCGACCCCGATCTTGTCCAGACGTTTGTCCACAGCATTCCCCAGGCAATTGAATGGCTCGAGCAAGACCTGGGCGTTGAGCTCCAGCGTCCGCAAAGCGCCGAGAGCGCCCAGCAAAAGCAGTTTATCCCCTGCTTTGACCACAAGACGCGCATGTGGCGCGGCCTCACCCGCAAACCCCTTGAGGACGCTCTGACAGCCCGGATCGAGTCGCTCGGCATTCGCCTGCTCCCCCGCCATGAGCTTATCGACCTTGTTGAGGACACGAACGGCAGAATAACCGGAACCGTGCTCTACGACCTCACCGAAAATCGAATCGTGCCCTTTGCTGCCAAGGCCACGATCATCGCAGCCGGTGGCACAAGCGGCCTGTTCGAGCGCAGCCTTACGTCGGCTGATGTGCTCAGCTCCTCGCAGGCCATCGCGCTGGCGCACGGCGCAACACTTACTAATATAGAGTTCATGCAGATGATGCCCGGCTTCATCGAGCCCAAGCGAAACCTTGTATTTAACGAGAAGACCTGGCGCTACGTCAAGTTCGACCAGTCGGTCGATATTGCCGACGGCAAGCTAAACGATCTGCTCGAGCAACGCTCCGGATATGGTCCCTTCACTTCGCGTCTGGATTCTCGCGCTATCGACCTAGCCATCGACCAAGCGGGAGCCGAAGACCTGGCGCTCCACTACGACTTCCCCCGCGAGGACGTCCCCGAGTTTGTGCAGACCTTTGCCACCTGGCTACAAGACGAGCACGGCATCGCGCCGACCGACGAGATGCGCGTGGCGATGTATGCCCACGCCGCCAACGGCGGTATCAAAATCGACAGGACCGCGCAAACGGGCGTTGAGGGCCTCTACGCTTGCGGTGAGGCAACAGGCGGCATGCACGGCGCCGACCGCATCGGCGGCTTGTCGAGTGCCAATGGCATCGTATTCGGGCGCATCGCGGGCGCATCGGCAGCTCGAGCAGCGCTGGACGCTCCCGAGGCGGCCGCTCCGATGGATATCGCCCTCCCTCAGTATGGCATTGCCACAACAGATGCCGAACGCCTGACACACAGCCTTAAGCACACGATGAGCACCTATTGCATGATCAACAGGACCGAAGCAGGTCTATCCAAGGCCCTGCAACAGCTTGAAAGCCTGAAAGACGAGGCAACTGCGCTGAGCAAGCCGCATGCCAATGACAGCGAGATCGCAGCCCTCGCCCGCCTGCAATCGCAGAATCAGCTGGCAACGGAGATGGTCAAAGCCATGCGCAAGCGGACCGAAAGCCTGGGTTCGCACTATCGATCGAATTAAACTGGACACCTATCTAGAGCAGAGCACAACTAATCGATATCTATGGGCCCCGTGACCTCGAAGTGGCACGGGGCCCATTCGTGTCCGCACGGCAGCGTATCCTTATTCTGAGTACAGAGCGGGCAAAGCGCGCATAGACAATAGATCAGCGAGGAGGAGATATGGACAGTAGAGATATCGAGAAGTGGCGTGTCGAACTTGATAGCTACGCCAATGTGGAAGACGGCGTTGAGTATTGGCTCGCACGCGATTTAATGGAACCCATGGGGTACACTCGATGGGAGAACTTTGCCGAAGTTGTTAAGAGGGCAAAAGTCTCGTGCGAAACAAACAAAACTCCAGTTGATTCCCATTTTCGTGACACCACGAAAATGGTAACTGCCGGTGTCGCCGCTCGCGCGGTTAAAGACTACAAGCTTACGCGCTATGCATGCTATTTAATCGCCCAAAACGGAGATTCAAACAAGCCAGAGATCGCGCTCGCCCAGGCGTACTTCGCCGTGCAGACGCGCCGCCAAGAGCTCATAGAGCAGCGCTTCGCAGAGATTCAGCGCTTGCAGGCGCGCCACTCGCTATCTGATTCAGAGAAACAGCTCTCGGGTATTGCGTTCAAACGCGGCGTGGACTCCAAAGGATTCGCAATCATCAAGTCGAAGGGCGATGAAGCGTTATTCGGCGGCAGAAGCACGGCGGAAATGAAGCAACAGCTCGGCGTATCCAAGAGCTCGGCATTGGCGGACGGGCTAGCCGATGTTCTCATCAAAGCAAAGGACCTTACGAACTCGATGACGGCCTTCAACGCCGAGGAACACGACCTGTACGGTCTGGACCAGATCAAGCAAGAGCACGTCGAGAACAACACAAGCGTGCGTGGCA
>ENA-UERX01000822-UERX01000822.1-human-gut-metagenome-genome-assembly--contig:-NODE-822-length-21879-cov-5.582378_pt1 | contig 21879 bp, 7 predicted proteins | sample MGYA00242992_ERZ507993 | MGnify/ENA primary metagenome ERZ507993 (study PRJEB26167, sample SAMN06115487) | human gut metagenome | host: Homo sapiens | place: China:Chongqing | collected 2015-04-10... | reverse complement strand
GGGTGGTTTTTTTGTGGCGAATTGGTTTTACTGAACCCTAACTTTTGATTTTTAAGTTTGCACTTATTGATATGTTAATATGATAAATGCTTTATATCAGTTTTACTCTACAGAATTTCAAAAAAATAGATGTGTTAATGACTGTTTTTGCCGATGAAATCTTTGAGTTTTCGAAATTGTTTTGAGTTGAGGGTGTGTAATTGTAAAGGTTTTATTAATTCGGGTTGTTTTTTTTAGGTTGTTTGTCTGTGCTTTTATATTCTGGAGATGTGCCTTGTATATAGGATTGTTTGTTGGTTGTGTTTTTAATGTTGCACTGTTGTGAATTTTTATTTTGATATGATTATTTCTTTAGTATAAGGAGAGAAAGGAACGAGAAAGTTAAATCTATTTGTCCTAATCGCAATTTCATTGTTTAAATAATCACTATGGATTAATATTTTTTGCGACTCTGCTGAGTTACTGGTTTTAACTAGTGGTGTAAAAGGGATACCTTTTCGGTATCCCTTTTACAATAATCAGAAGAAATCAATTCGCGTATTGATACCGACGGTGCGACCCATATTGACCTGCGCGACGGCGCTGCTGCCGTTCATGTAGCCATAGGTACGGTAACGACGGTCGAACAGGTTATCGACATAGACGGAAATGTTCATCCGTTCAGTCGCCTGCCAGCCCAGGCTGCTGTCCAGGGTGGCATAGGTGCCTTGCCGCAACTGGTTGTCGCCATCGAAATAATGCGGCCCGACCAGATTAACCGCCAGTCGGGGCATCAGTGCGCCATAGCGCGTATCAATCACGCCGTTCACGCTGCTTCCCGCGCCATAACGTGGTACGAACGGCACCCGGTTACCGTGATACAACTCACTGTCATTGGTGAATTCGGAACGGATCACGTTGCCATTGATATCCCATGACCAGCCTGGCGCAAACCGCCACTTCGCTTCAAGCTCAACGCCGGTGGCGTCGGCTTTACCCGCATTGCTTAATGTCTGCATCCCGACCGGGCCAGAGTAAAGCTGCATGTCTTTGGTGTGGGTATAAAACGTCGCGGCTTGCAGCGTGACGTCAGCGGTTTCGTAGCGGGTGCCAAGTTCATAGTTGATGGATTTCTCGGCGACGAACGGTTTGGCATCAAGACCCGCAGTAGGCACGATGTTGTACCCGGAAGGTTTATATCCCTGGGCTACACGGGTATACACTCTCCAGTCATCGGTCAGCATATAGCCTGCGGATAGCTGCCCGAGCACCTGATCGTCATTGCTCTTACCCTGGTCGCCAAACGGGTTGCCGAGCATGCTGCCGTGATATTGTGTACTGGATTTATCATGCGAGAAGCGCACGCCGCCGCCGATATCAAAACGATCGGTTAAATGCCAGGTCAGGTCACTGTATGCGGCCAGCGTTTCAGCGGTGGTATAGCCGGTACTGCTTAAATAAGGCATTGTCGGCATGTCGTAGGCTGAATTTAACTTCTCGCGGGTGTTCTGCCGGTACAGCCCAAACACCATATCAACGGTACGCGCATCGCCCAGGGTTGCGGCGCGCAGCTCCTGCACATCCTGATTCCAGCGCTGAGGCATATTGACGATTAACGAACCGGAAGGGAAGGTGCGCGAATAATGCTGCTGCTGCCAGGCGCTGATCAGGTTGAAAACCCAGTCATCGGTGGTGTATTTCCCACTCAGGGTCTGGCTGTCAGTGCAGCGCCGCATGTACGGGTCTGGTGAACCATCGCTGATCGACAGCTTACGGCCCTTAATATCATTCCATCCCACATAGGCGTCCTGGGTGGCGCGGGTACATTCGCGTGAGGCGGCAAAGCCCATTTCCCAGGGCTGATCGTCCGGCGCCAGACGCAGTTTCACATTCCCTATGCTGGCGCGGGTGCCGCCTAAGTCATCGCTTCCCGTCGCGGGGTTAATCATGTCGCCGTCATCAACCTGGCGTAACAGGGTGACGCTGCCGTACAGCAGGCCATCCTGAATGGGGCCGCTCAGGTTGAACTTACTTCGATAACTGTCGCGGCTACTGACGCCGCCTTCAATATAGCCGCGCGGCGTGCTGTCCGGCTGCTGGGTGACGATGTTGATGATCCCGCCCTGAGCGCTTTTGCCATATAACGTTCCCTGTGGGCCTCGCAGCAACTCCACGCTTTGCACATCGGTAAGCGCCTGGATGGTGTTGGTGGAAAGCTGAGGGACGCCATCGACATACAGGGTGACGGCGGGGTTATAGAAGTCCTGCGCTGAAGAGACGCCGCGTAGCGAGATCGTCGAAAAAAGCATGTTGCCGCTATTTTCAATATTGAGCCCGGGCAAGACTCTGGGGAGTTTGTCGCTGGCGGTGACGCCGGCGTCGCTTAATTCCGGCGCGCTGACAACAGTAGACGAGACGTTGTTGGCTGATGCCGAGCGGGAAGATTGTTTACTGGCGGTAACCACCAGCGTGCTTTCGTCTTGCTGTGAAGTCTGGGCATTAGCAATGGCGGGGAGCAATAATCCCCCCAAGGCCAGAGGATAAAGCCGTGTCATTTTCATTGTTGTGAGTCCCTGTAAGACGGCGAAACGCCAAAAATACCGACAATGGTGAATTGAAAATGATAACTATTTCTAATAGTGGTGCTACCCGAAACGGGTTTATTTCAACCTGTTTCGGGTCGGTTTGCGCTTATTGGGCAGAATGGCGATAACGGTCGACGGCGAGAGCCGTCAGGCGTTTTTTGTCTATCTTGCCGACGGCGGTGAGCGGCCAGTGGTCCAGAAACTCGATTTGGTCAGGAATTTTCCACGCGCTGAGCCCCATACGGGTCAGTTGTTGACGCAACTGCTGATAGTCAGTTGGCACCTGCTGCGCGATGATAAACGCGCAAATCCGCTCGCCAAGCAGCGTGTCCGGCGCGGCGACCACCGCGCAATCTTGCACTTCCGCTAAACGCAGCAGTGCCGATTCCACTTCAGCCGCGGCTATTTTTTCTCCGGCGCGGTTGATCTGCTCTTTTATGCGTCCCTCAACGTGCAGGTTCCCCGCCTCATCCAGCCTGACATTGTCGCCTGTGCGGTAAAACCCTTGCGCGGTAAAGGCCTGCGCGTTGTGGGCAGGGGCGCGGTAATAGCCCGAAATGGTATAAGGGCCGCGCGTTAACAATTGCCCGGTTTCGCCCGGCGCGACGTCGTTCTCGTCTTGATCAACGATGCGGATTTCATCCAGAGGGGACAACGGGCGCCCCTGGCTGTGGAGAATGGTGGCATGCGGATCGTCCAGCCGGGTAAAACAGAGCAGGCCTTCCGCCATACCGAAAACCTGTTGCAGGGTACAGTCAAAGGTGGCGATAACCTGCTCAGCAAGCGTCGGGTCGAGCCGGGCGCCGCCTGCCTGAATGACGCGCAGCGACGAAAGGTCGCTGTCTTCCCACTCCCTGGCCTGCACCCATAATTGCGCCAGCGCCGGAACCAGGGCGACGTGAGTCACTCTTTCCTGCGCGATTAAAGGCATCACCTCATCACAGCTGGCGCTGTCGGTCAGCACCACTTTTCCGCCGCAGGCAAGCGTTCCCAGAATACCGGGGCAGGCCAGCGGAAAGTTATGCGCCACCGGGAGGACGGCGAGATACACGCTCTGTTGGCTGATGCCGCACAGTTCAGCAGAAGCGCTGAAGTTATAGCTATAGTCGGCATGTCGGCGCGGGATGAGTTTGGGCGTGCCGGTTGTGCCGCCTGAGAGCAACAACAACGCGGTGGCGGAAACATCAGGCTGCGGCCATGCCTGTCGCTCACCGTGAAGGGAGAAGAACGGCGTAAAATCGTCGCTCACGGTCTCTCCAGCGACCAGAACATGACGCAAGCAGGCGTGTTTGTGCGCCATCTGTCGGGCCAGCTCTGCGTGGTTTTCCCCGTGAATAACGTAAGCGACGGGTTGCGCCAGCTCAATCAGCGCGTCGATATCCAGCGCCCGTTGCGAGGGCATCGCCAGCACGGGGATAACGCCCAGTCTTAACAAGGCGAACAGCAGGGTAACAAACGCGTTGTCGTTGGGAAGCTGCACAATCACATGTTCCCCCGAACGCAAACCCAGTGATGACAGACCTGCGGCAAGTTCGTCAACCCGTGCATCAAGCGCGCTGTAGGTTAACGACCCCTTTGCATCAACGACGGCAATTCGCGAGGCATAACGGGCCGCCCAGTGGCGCAACTGTTCGGCAATGGGTAAGGGATACTGTTCAATCAGAGATTCAAAGGAAGAATTCATGCGTCACCTTTCTGAAGTGCTGGGCTGTTTTTGCAACGCGGTCATTGCAGAAAATGCGTGGGGAAAATGGCGGACAATCTGCGTAAAAAAGGACCGGGCTTGTTGAATGGGATAGAAATGATCGCCGTCAATCACCACCGGGCCTGTAACGTGGCTCAGCCACTGACGCCAGGCATCGACCTGCTGCCAGGAGGCTTCGCGATCGTGGCTGCCGCACAATAACAGCGCAGGCGTGCGCAGCGGCGGACAGACGTCGGGCGAGTCGTAGTGATAGCTCTCGGTGGCGTAAAAATCAGCGCGCAGAAGAGGAAGAAACAGCGACATTAATTCCTGGTTTTCCCGCAGTTCAGGAGAACATCCGCCAATGTCTATCAGCTCAGCGATAAAGTCGGCATCATCGCGATGGCTGAGCTGGCGTTCAGAATGCAGATGCGGGGCATGGCACCCGGAAATAATCAGTCCTTGTGGCGCAAGCCCCCGTTGCTCCAGAAGTCGGCAGGTTTCAAACGCCACCTGCGCCCCCATGCTGTGCCCGGCGAGTAAAAGCGGCGTGTCAGGCGATACGGATGCTTCCAGCTCGTTCGCCAGCAGTGCCGCCAGTTGTGTAATGCTTCTGAGCGGTTCCAGATGGCGAAGGCGATCGCGCCCCGGCCAGGTCACCAGAGAAAGCGCGCAATCAGCCAGTTGCTCAGCTTGCCAGTGGCGAAACGCGCTACTGCTGCCGCCAGCGAAAGGGCACATGACCAGATGCGCAGTATTGCCGTTCCGGGCGGGCCACAGCGGGATGCATATTGCAGATTGCGTCACAGCGCCTCCTTATCATCATCGTTGTAGAAACCGGCTAACCGGTCGTGGTGCGGCGGTGTCAGGCGTCTGATCTCCGCATTGCCGGTCTTACGTAAAATCTGCTGCCATAAACGTGATAACGCGATCTGATGTACGCTTTGGCAGGCCGCTGGTGGATGTTCGCCCGCCAGATGGCTGCGCAACTGGTGTAGCAACCAGCTGACGCCCTCCGGCCCGACGGTTTCGCAGCAGTCGCGCCAGCTCAGGGGCGCCGCGCTGCGCGTCAGACCCGGCAGATCGCGCAGGATCTCCGGTCTGCGGTAGAGGCTGTGGGCGTTCTCCTGATGGTCTGCGACAAACAGGCTGGATGACCAGATGACGGGGCCGTAGCTCGCCTCCAGCGAAAGATGACCTTCCGGCCAGCCCAGCAGCAGGCGGTGCATGATAAGGCTATGCATATCTGGATCGTCAGGATCGAGATAGCGCTGAAGCAGCAGGCAGGCTTCTCCCTCCGGCCAGAAGAGTCTCAGACAGTGAAAATCGCTAAAGCTGCCAACCACGTCGCACTCCACGGCGGCGGCATCAACGCCCAGAGCCAGCAACAACAAATCCAGAGTGGAGTAGAGCAACTGTCGGCTGGTGGTGGCGTGGACTACCGGCGGCGTCTTAGCCAGGCAGCGACGCAGCTGCTGAGCATCGCGAAGCCATGTGCGTCCCGCGCGCGTATGCGGATAAAACGTGTTTACCCAATAGCAGCAGCCCTGTTCCTGCGCCAGCGTTTGTAAGGAACTGATGTCATCCGGGTGGAGGGGATGCTCCTGAATGACGTGTACGCCGCGCGTCAGAAAGTGTCTGGCAAGCTGCGTACCGGTTCCTCCGGCGACGGTCGAACGCACGACAATACAGGCGATATCCGGCATCTTGGTTATCTGTTCCGGCGAGGTATACAGCGGAATGCCAAACGCATGAGCCAGCTCTCTTGAACGGGCGCTTCCCTGCGCCAGCAGGCCGACCAGTTCCAGCCCCTCCGGGGGCTGCATAAAGGCATTCAGGTACATTTCGCCAAATTTGGCGCCCACAATCAGTACGCGTTGTTTTGGGGAGGCGGACGGCATCATAACGTGTTCTCCGGTTGCATTGAGGTTGCGCAAAGCCAGCGCGTAATGTGTTGCGCACAAGCCTGAACGTGGGGGGCTTCCATCATGATTTGCCAGTGGCTGGCTTCAATCACAGCGTCGTCGGCGTTGTTTATCCAGCCCTGCCACTCGGTTTCTGCTGGCGTCCAGCGCGCGGGTCTCCCGGCGGCATACACCATGAGACAGGGGACCGGAACGCTTTCGCCCGGCGTATGCTCAGTCAGTAAACGCAGCAGATGCGCGATGTTGTCGAGCCACGTTTCTGCCGCTTGCAGCGTCAGGTTTTGCGACACCATACCGGCCGTTTTAGCGAGGCTGATAAAGTCGGCAAGCTGGCTGTCGGGCGTCTGCTGGTCGAAATGTTCGGGCAGTGCCAGAGGCGTTTGTCCTTCGGCTAACAGGCGCAGCAGGGCCGCCCGGTTTTCGCAACAGAAATCCTGTCGGCACACGGGATCGATTAACACCATCCGAACCTGCTCGCCTTTGGCGTACAGGCGCTGTGCGGCGCCCGCCGCAAGAAACGCGCCATACGACCAACCCGCCAGCACATAAGGGCCGTGAGGCTGCTGACGACGGATGCACCCGACATACTCATCGATCATCTGGTCGAGCGTGGCAAAGCGCTGCGGCGATTTTGCTTGCAGGCCGAAAACGCGCCTGTTCAACGCGCTGGCGAGCGGCAGCCAGGCGCTGATATCGCCGTCTGAAGCGTGGAAGACAAACAGGGTTTCCTCACCGTCGCCCTGGCAAAGGGGTATCGGGTTGTCCTCTCCTGACGTAGCCGCCTGTAGATGGGCGCAGAAGTCGCTCAGCGTCGAATGGCTGAACAGATCCTGAAGGTTAGCCCTGGCAATCCCTCTCCGGTTTAGCTGCGCGACCATCCTTGTCGCCATCAGGCTGTCGCCGCCCAGTTCGAAAAAGTCGTGATGCCTTGCCACGGGGCGAGACAGCAGCGATTGCCAGAGTTCAGCCACCTGTTTTTCCAGCGCCGGATTCCCCCCGGCAACTGGCGTGGGTTTGGCTGGCTCAGTCGGCGTATCAGACGGGGCATGCAGCGGCGTAAATAACGCTTCTCTTTGCCGGATCTGTAAAATGGGCAGACCGGTGCCAAAGCGCTGCTGTAAATAGCGGCTCACGGCTTTTTTATCCGGGCGATTTACGCCAGGCGAACGCGCCACCAGCAGATGCTGGCGCAGCGGCGACGATTCCTGCGCGGGCCACGCCAGCTCGTTTGCAAACCCGGCCTGAACGAGAACCTCCTGCCATGCGGAGCGGGTGAGCATCGGTTTCTCATCCCGGCGGCGGAAATCGCGGTATCCGCTTAATCCCTCAATAAAGCCCACGCTCGCCAGCTGGAATACGCTGTTTCGCTCCGTCGCTTCAACGATCAGCAAACGTCCGCCGGCTTTCAGCAACAGTTTTAATCTGCGCAACGTCTGGACGACATGGCTGGCGTCGTGGAGCACATTGACGGCAACGATCAGGTCGTAACCCGCCTCCGGGTGGGCGGTGAAATCCAGCGGCTGGTTGATGTCGAACAAGGCATAAGACACCCGCGATTCATCATGGAAACGGGCTCTGGCGTCATTGAGGAACTGCGCGGAGACGTCCGTGAAGTGGTACGACTGTCGCGTGTTCCGCGTGGCCTTCAGCACCGGCGCGGTAGTGGCTGCGGTTCCGGCGCCAACCTCCAGAATCCGTTCTGCGCCGCACAAGGCGGCAATCTGCGCGGTATAGCGATTCAGACAGGCGCTGGCGGGGTTGTCGCGATACAGCGCGTCAGTCACGCGATGCTGCTCGTTGAACAGCAATTCCAGCGGAGAACACTGCCCGGAGAAGAGGGCGTCGTGCCGGGCGATGCAGGTTTCCAGATACTGCGCCAGCGCCTGGCTCCATTGGCTTGGCGGGCACGCTTCCTGAGGCTCAGGAATCTCGCTGAGCGGAACGCGGCAGCGCCAGCTTTCACCCTCGCGGATTAACCACTCTCTTTCCGTCAGACACTGTAGCCACTGGCGCAGCAGACGCTGGTGAGACGCTTGCGCGGACAGCGCCTGTACTATTGCGCTAAAGCGATGGGCGATCTCCGGCGTGGTAAACAGGCCGTGACGATTTAGCGTAGCCGCGATCCCCTGTAGCGCACGCGCCTCCAGCCAGCGCCAGGTCGCCTCCAGCTCATCAAGCTGCGCCTGCTCAGGCAACGGCAGCGCCAGTTGGGTGAGTTCGTGCTCATCAGGCGTCGCCGCTGATGGCGACGGATCGTCGGCCATTACGATATCCAGCGTCAACGCGCCCTGTTCGGTTATTTCCGCTCTGGCCTGCCGGATGCCGGGGTATTCGAGCGTCGCCTGCTCAATATCCCGCAGGTCGTAGTCCGCCTGCGCGTTCAGCGGCCAGCGTCGACGGGGAATGTGCCCGGCGATGCCGCTGGCGAGAGTCTTCAGGCTTTCAGGGGCGGCGATGACGGCTTGCAGGATGGCGCAATAGTCATTAAACATCGCCTCGGCAGCGCCGGGTTCCAGCACGTTGTCCATGCAGTACCAGCTAAACATCAACTCGCCGTCGCTCTCCATGACCTGATGATCCAGCCAGACCTGCGGCGTTTGCGTGAACACATAGCAGGGTTCGCCGAACAGATGGCTCATCGCCTGATCGATAGTCATGCCTTCCAGCGTCATCCCCAGCATACTGGTAAACACCACCGGCATTAGCGGTTGACGTTGTGACCCGCGCAGGCGGCCCAGCTCACGGATCACCTCAACACCGTTCATTTCACTGTGCGCCATGTTTTGCCAGAGGCGCTGTTGGGTCTGTTGCATCTGCTCTTGCAACGTCACCGGCGCTGAGAAGTTAAAATCAACCAGCGTGACGGAGGTAAAATCACCAATCAACTGGTTGATTTGCGGATGGATCGGCTGGCGATTGAAGAACGTCAGGTTCAGCGTAAATGCCGTGGTGCGGCTCCAGCGCTCAAGGGTGGCGGCAAACAGCGTGAGCAGCGCGGCAGACGGTGTGACGCCTTGCTGCTGCCAGCGCTGTTTCACGGCCTGCCATTCTGTCTTGCCGATCGTCGATTTGAAGGTGGTGAAGTGTGGCGTTTCCGGGGGTGTTTCAACCACCGGCAGCTCTGGCGCTAAAGGCAATTGCGGCAGTTTTTCCTGCCAGTAATCCCAGGCATCGTGCCATGCCGATGTCTGTCGGCGCGCCTGTTCAGCCATTACATAATCACGGAAGGTGATAGCGAGCGGCGCCAGCGTTTCACCGCGCCAGACCTGCGCCAGATCGTCCATCATGACTTTAAAACTCTGCACATCGAACTGCAAAAGGTCGAGGTTCATGTGCAGGCGGTAATGGCAATCGTCGATTTCGCTGACCACCAGCTCAAAAAGAGGCCACTGGTCGGCAGGCAAAACGCGATAGCTCAGTTCATGCCGCCGTTTTTCCAGCGCGATGCGCTGTTCTTCCGGGGAAAGCGCGCGCAGATCGTCGCGCTGGATGTGATACTCCGGCGTTGTCGCCAGGACTCGCTGCTGCCCGTCGGCATCAACCACCATGCGCAACATGTCGTGGCGTGCGATAAGCTGGTTCCATGCGTTCTCCAGTATGGCGAGATCGAACTCATCGTGGCGTTTATCCCACTCAAACAGAACGTGACAGGCGACGCCGCCATAGCCAATGAGGTGGGTTCGCCCCAGCCAGTAGGCGTGCTGAATGGGCGTCAAAGGGAAGGGCGCATAACGCTCGTCGGCGTCGTGCTGCAACACTTCCGGCTGCGAAGCGGCAGGCGTCGTCTCTGGCTTAGAACAGATAAGCTGCGTGAGTCCATGAGGAGACAGATCCTGCCACGCCCGTTCCGCATTGATGCGTACGCCCAGGTAGTGCTGAATATCGCTACTGAGTTCAAGGAAGAGCAGCGAGTCCATGCCGAGTTGCAACAGATCCTGGTTTGGACGCAGTGACGCCGGATCGCTCAGCCTTAGCTGAACCGCAATCCGCTTTTTCAGCCATGCCATCACCGCCGTTTCATCGCTCAGGCTGCCGTTAAAGGCGTTGTCATCAGCAGGAGGAATGACAGGCGTTGCGGCTTTTTCTGTGGCGCTGATGTTAAACAGAGCCTGTTGTAACGGGGGCATTTTGTCGGTAAAAACGCGCATCGCCAGTCGCCACGGGGCGCCGCGCATCACCGCCTGTTCCAGGTGCCAGCAGCCTTCGGCATCGCTTAACGCGCCCATACCACGGCTGGCGAGCGTCGCCAGCATTTCCGGCGTGGCCGCCCGACCGCTTTCTCCCCATGCGCCCCAGGCGACAGAGAGCGTTTTCGGCGCATCAAGGGTGGAAAACTGCTGGGCCAGCCCGTCCAGGTAGCCGCAGGCCAGCGCATGGGCGCTCTGACCCGGCGCGCCGAGGGTGGCGGCAGCGGAAGAGTAGAGAATAAGATAGCGTCCGTCGTGGTTGCGCAGGGTTTGCAACAGCTGGCTTGCCGCCTGCGCTTTTACCGCGAAAACGGTGGCCAGCTGGTGGTCGTCAAGCTCCAGCAAGGGCGCGTCAGCCAATACGCCAGCGGCATGAATCGCTCCGGCAATGCCGCCGTTGGCCGCCAGATCGTCAAGAACCGTGGCCAGTTGCCCGGCATCGCCCACATCACAACGGCAGACGCGCGTCTGCCCGCCCTCCGCATCGCGTAGCCATGACTCATCCACGCGCGGCGCCAGCAGGGCGATGCGTCGCGCCCCTTTTTCTCTGAGCCAGTTCACGGCAAGGCGGCCTAATCCGCCAAACGCTCCGGTCACCAGATGCCAGCGGTTATCGCCGGTAAACACGTTTGCCGGTAATTCGGCGGCGCATCCCGTATTGGGCGCCAGTGAAGGGAGCCAGAGGGTGTTACCCCGCGCGGCAAGCCAGCGCTGTGATTGTGAGACTGCGCTTAACCCTTGATGCAGCGTTTCCCACGGGGTGTTTTCGGCGAGATCGATGGCGGCAAGCAACCGTTCCGGCTGTTCGTTGGCCGCGACGCGAAGCAAGGCCCATAGCGCGTGATGGGACGCAGAGAGTGCCTCATTTTCCTCGACTCGCCACGCGCGGCGAGTAACCACAATCAATCCGGCTGCGCTGGCGGTGAGCGCTGCTATCACTTTCTCCGCTAAGGCCAGCGTATCCTCGCTCTCCTCAACAATCATCAGTCGCGAAGAGGCGTGCGGATCGTGAATGATGCCGTATTGCGCCAGCTCGTCGCTGCGCGCAAGCGTACCGGCGCTGAAGCTGAAGGTAAGCGGATGGTCAACGCTGGCGATGCTGAGGGGCGTCCAGCGCCATTGATAATGCGTCTGCGGCGCAGGAAGAGGCGCGGCGGGCGATAGCGGCAGCCACTCGCCATCAGGATGACGGGCTTCAACGCGCATCTGACCGCGGGAAAAGGCTTCGTTTTGCCAGCTTAAGCGAACCTCCTCCAGCCACTCCGGGGCGGCGACGGGGGGCGGTTCCACAGGCAGAGCGTCGCCATGACGCTGTGAGAGCAGACGCCAGGCCTCCTGCCAGCGGGCGTTAAACCGTTCGGGCTGACCTGCGCAATCAGACCAGTCGGCGAGATAATCACCGTTATCCGTCAGCGCCTGCCCCAACACGGGTTCTGATGGCGCGGTGAATGTTACGGCGCTAACCGCCTGACCGGGCAGCGTGGCGAGAATGATATGTTCGCTCATCCCGGCGGTCGGGCTGCCATCCTGCGGTAGCCACGCCACTTTGCTGAATCCGGCGTGGCGGCACTGTTGCTGCCACTGAGCGGTGGTGAGGAATAACTCACCTTCGCGGGCGTCGAGATCCTGTAGCGGAAGAACCAGCGGGCCGAAAACGAAGTCAAACAGACGCATTGGCTGGGTGATTTCGCGCATCAGCAGGCGCCCGCCCGGCTTGAGCAGGGGGCGCAGATTATCGAGCGTGCGGCCAATATGGCGGGTGGCGTGAATCACGTTCGCCGCCACGATAAGATCGTAAGACTGTGCCTGGAAACCCTGAGACTGCGCCTCTTTTTCGAGATCCAGCTCGCTATACTTCACAAAATCATAGTCGGCGAATTTCTGCTGGGCGCGGCGGGTGAACAGCGCCGAGATATCGGTGAAATGGTACTCCAGTGCCGGAACGCCGTTGAGTTCCGGCAGCAGCCACGCGGTGGTGCCGCCGGTTCCGCCGCCAACTTCAAGAATACGCAACGACTGGCGGGGCTGACGCGTCTGGACAATGCCGCGTAATACCCCGGCGGCGATTTGGTTGAAATAGCGGCCAAAGCTGAATTCCTGATACAGCACCTCCACGCCGTCGGAGGCGCTTTGCGGGAAGATAATCGCCACTGGTTCTTCCGCGCCGCTCATCATGTCATATAACCGATCGCCGGCACGGGCGATGGTGTCGGGAATAGCCTGAAAACCTTCACAATAACCGGCAAGTTCCGTCAGCAGCGATTCCCGCTGTTGATGTTCAATGGGGCGGGCGCGAGCGTATCGCCCGTCGGTGCAGCGGTAATCGCCGTCGACCACGCAGTTATTCAGCAGGCGCTGGAGTAGCTGCTGGTAGCGGGGCAGCAGACGTCCACGGCGCATGATGGTCATGGCGTCCACGCCGTTTTCAATGGCATCGCCGGTACAGCGTTGTACCAGTTGATCGACGTAGATGGCGTGCAGGCGCGTGGCGCACTGTTTAAGCGCTTCCAGGCGGGGGAGATCGAGCGCTGTCGCAGCGCGACTCGCCACCTCCAGCCCGGCAGACAGCGCTGCGTCGGCAGGCTCGCAGGCCGGGGAGACGCGCTCTTTCCAGTAACGCTCAGTATCAAACGGATAACATGGCGCAGCGATACGTTGTCCATCGCCCGCCAGCAGGTCGGCCCACGGTAGGGCGACGCCGGCAGCGTAAAGCTGGAGCAGGGCCTGATTGAGGACATCGCCCGCCTCTTTGTTACGCCGGGCGCTGGCTATCCAGTATGCGTTATCGCGGTATTCGCGCTGCCCGCAAGCAACCAACTGGGCATCGGGCCCCATCTCCAGAAAAACGCGGGCGCCGAGCTGATGCGCTATCTGAATACTCTGGATAAAACGCACCGGCTGGCGCATGTGTCGGCGCCAGTAATCCGCCTGGTTGAGCGTTGACTCATCAATGACGTCGGCGGTGAGCGTGGAAATAATCGGTATTTGCCCCGGCTCCGCGTGCAGTCCCGCGCAGGCGTCCTGGAACCGATCGAGTATCGGCTCCAGTAAAGCGGAGTGCGCCGCACCGGTTACGCTCAGGCGACGATAGTTAATGTCATGCTGCGAGAGCGTGGCGCAAAATACTGCGAGACGGGCTTCCGGCCCGGAAAATACCGTATGTTGCGTACCGTTATTGGCGGCGAGATCCAGCTCAAACTGGCGAGCCAGCGGCATCAGCGTGTCTTCGTCTGCAAATACCGCCACCATCGCGCCGCTTGCGCACTGCTGCATTAGCGCGCCGCGCCGACAAACCAGTGGCATGACCTGTTCAATCGTATAGTGTCCGCAGACAACAGCAGCGGCAAATTCACCGACGGAATGCCCAATGGCGAAGTCTGGCTTCAGTCCTTCAGCACGCCAGTGCGCCGCCATCGCGATTTCAAACGCGACAATCGCCGGCTGCGCCCAGGCCATATTGTCCAGTTGCGCCGAATCGGGGTTAAACATCGCTTCGCGCAGTGACGGCGTGAGCATTTCGCTACAGGCGGAAAAACAGCGATCCAGCGTGTCGGCAAACGCCGTTGAGTGCTGGTACATCGTTTGACCCATAGTGCGCCAGTGCGAGCCCTGGCCGGTAAACAGCCACACCTGCTTGCCGCTGGCGCCGTGGCCGCTGTAAACCAGCGCCCCCGATTTCTCACCGGCCCAGGCGCTGAGCGCCTCGGCGGTTTCACGGTTTAATGGCGCCGCCAGGCGGAAGGGGAGATCGAGACGGCGCGCGTGCAGGGCTGTGAAGGCCAGAGAGCTGGCATCCGCATTCTCTCTCAGCGCCCCGGCATAATCCGTCGCCAGCCGCCGCAACGCGCTGTCGCTGGCGGCGCTGAGCAGCAGCGCGGTACTTTTTCTGCCGCTATCCGTATTGGGGAGGCGCGCGTTGAGCGCGTCGGGCAGCGAGGCGACGATCATATGGCAGTTGGTGCCGCCAATACCAAAGGAGGAGACGCCCGCATAGCGCATTTCGTCCTGCCATGCCTGTGCCGACACCGGTATGGTAAAGGGGCTCTCTTCAAGTTTCAGCGCCGGGTTGGGGGTGTGAAAATTCAGTAAGGGAGGAATTTGCCCGCGACTGACTGCCAGAACGGTTTTCAGCAGTCCGGCAATGCCCGCCGCGGTATCCAGATGGCCCATGTTACTTTTCACGGAACCGAGCGCACAGCGCTGATCCTGCGGGCGAGGCGCATAGACGTTGCGTAACGCTTCAATTTCAATCGCGTCGCCCAGCGGTGTGCCGGTGCCGTGGGTTTCAATGTAACCTACCTGCCTGTCGTCGATGGCCGCCAGCATTAACGCCTCTTCGATGACTGCCTGTTGCCCTGCGACGGAAGGGGCGGTATAGCCGACCTTTCTGTTGCCGTCGTTGTTGACCGCGCTGGAGAGGATCACCGAGATAATCGGATCGCCTGACAGCAGCGCGTCTCTCAGGCGACGCAGCACCACGCAGCCGAGACCGTTACCGGCCCAGGTGCCCTCAGCCGAGGCGTCAAAGGGACGACAGTGACCATCAGGAGAGAAAATCATTCCGGGCTGGTAGCGGTAGCCTGCCTGCTGGGGGAAAGAGAGCGCCACGCCGCCGGCAACCGCCATATCGGATTCGCCTGCGCGCAGGCTTTCACAGGCCAGATGCACGGCAACCAGCGAGCTGGAGCAGGCGGTCTGTACCGATAACGCCGGGCCGTGCAGGTTGAGTTTGTACGCGGCGCGGGTGGCAATATAGTCTTTATCATTGCCCATCAGAGATTGCAGACCTTTTACCTGCGCGACTTCTGTCACGTTCAATGCTTCGCGACCGGGGTAGGTACTCATCCGGGAAGAGGCGAAAACGCCGGTCTTATGGGGGACGGCGCCGGGGGCATAACCGGCATGTTCCAGCGCATGCCAGACCGCCTGCAAAAATAGGCGCTGCTGCGGGTCCATCGACTCCGCTTCCTGTCGCGAATAGCCAAACAGGGTGGCGTCGAAGCAGTCGGCGTTGTCTAACACCGTACCGATATTGACATAATGAGGATCGTCAATGATGGCGGCATCCAGACCGACGGCCAGAAGCTCTTCGCGCGTAAAGCGTCGGCTGCATTCACGACCTTCCAGCAGATTTTGCCAGAACGTTTCGCCATCCGGCGATTCAGGAAAATGGCAGGCGTAGCCGATAACCGCGACAGGTTCGCAGTCCGGGTAGTGTTGAGCGATCGATGCATCAATGGAATCTGCTGTCGGCGCAGAAGAGAAGCGCAAGTTATCCATAATCGGTCCCGTTTCCTAAGATTCACAAAGTCAATGGAACGCCATGCGTTCGCGATGGCGTTCCGGGGAAAATCAGTTTGCTTCGCGCTATATCCGCCGCTGACGACGGCGAACAGGGCGAGGTCGTTTTGTTTTCTCCACCGTGGCGACGCCGGCCAGATAATCGGCCAGGGCAGCAGGAGAAGGGTGGGTGAAGAGGTCAAGCAACGTCAGGGTGGAAAATTCGTGACGTTGTAACAAAACGTGCAGTTGCACCAGATTCAGCGACGTTGCGCCCGCCTCAAAGAAGTTTTCTGCGGGCGTGACAGACTCGCCAACCACCTCGCGGAAGGCGTCGCAAATCAGGCTGACGGTGCTCTCGTCCGCCGCAATGTGTGGCTGAGATTGCTCAGGGCATACGCGCGGTGAGCGCTCTGCGCATTGCCCTGCGTGTTTAACGGGAGGCACCAGCGCGGCGAGCGGCAGTTGCCAGCCGCTTTCATCCTCGGCCATTCGGTTTAGCAATGCGCAATACTGTTCAAACTGGCGCTCCACCTGCCCGGCAGGAAACAGCGCGGCGACAAAATCCCAGTTAAAGCGCAGTTCGCCTTCGGATTCATAAATCTGGTGATCGAGCCAGACCTGCGGCGTCTGGGAGATGCCCCAGACCGGTTTGAGCAGATTACGCCGGGCGAGGAAGTTATCCTGCTCAAAGCCCAGCGCGCTGGTAAAGACGACGGGCATCGGAACGGCAGGCACGTTTTGCTGTTGCGCCAGTTGACGCATCACGCGGATGGCTGACACATCGCGGTGGTTGAGGTTCTGGCTCAGCCGCTGCTGTAGTGACTGCGCGCTGTGCAGCCAGCTTTCGCCGGGATGCCAGCTCAGCAGCATCAGCGAGGTGAAATCGCCCAGAATCTGGTTGATTTGCGGGTGCAGCGGTCGCCTGTCGAAAAGCGTAAGGTTAAGCGTGAACTCAGGCTGTGCACTCCATGCAGAGAGAACCGTTGACCACACCGACAACAGTACGGCCGACGGGGTGAGATGGGCGTCAGCCGCCCGTTTTTTCAGCCGATGCCAGCGCGTGCTGTCCAGCGCGCCGTTCAGGCGGGCGAAGCGCGGTGTTTCAACCTCCTGAGGCAAGCAGCGCAGCGGCAACGCAGGCGCCGGAGGAATATCATCAAGCTGCGCCTGCCACCATGCCAGAGAATCTGGATTGGGCGACTGTAGCGAGGGTTGTTGCAGATAATCCCTGAAGGTGACGGGCAGCGGCGGAAGCAGCTGTTGCGGGTAGCGGTAGCCGTGCTCCAGCTCCGCCAGCAGGATCTGCATGCTCAGACCGTCAAGCAACAGGTTATCCAGACACAGCCACAGGCGGGCAGGCATCCCGTCCACGTATCCGACCTGGAGATCGAATACCGGCCACACTTCGGGGTTGAGTACCTGATGCGCCAGTTTTTCGCGCACCCGCAACGCCTCTTCAGGCGTATGGAGGGTGTGTGCGGGTATCACCCAGGGGGGCGTCTGTTCGAGCACCTGTTGCTGTCCATCACGCACGATGGCGCGCAGCATATCGTGGCGGGCGATTAATCGGTTCCAGACCGTCTCCAGCCGGGTGAGGTCCAGATCGGCAATTTCAAATTCAACAAAGAAATGTGAGCCGACGCCGCCCAGGGCAAAGCCCGGCTGACGCCCCACCAGGTAAGCCTGCTGCACGTCGGTAAGCGCAAAGGGCTGGTAGCGATCTTCAGGGGAGTGGACGAATGGTTGTTCGACCGGGACGTCGGTTTTCCGCAGCGTGGCGGCAAAATCCGCCAGCCGGGGATGATTAAACAGGTCGCTTAATTGCGCTTCATAACCTGCCTGATGAAGTTGCCCGGTCAGACGGGTCGCCAGCAGGCTATCGCCGCCTTGCTGGAAGAAGTCGGTTTCTCTGGTGACATTGCCAGTTGATAAGAGTTGCTGCCAGAGGGCGGCAACCTGTTTTTCAATGTCGCCCTGGGGTAAATCCGCTTCGGCCGGGTTTTCCGCTTCAGGGGTATGACGACGCTTCAGCGCCTGGTAGTCAATTTTCCCATTAGCCGTCAGCGGTAAGGCGTCGAGGAAGACGATCCGTTGCGGCACCATCCACCCCGGCAGACGTCCAGCGAGGGCGGCCTGAAGTTGACGGGGATCGCGGCGCACCTGCCTGTCAGGACATTGTACGAGGAAGCGTTGTAACCCCGCGACCTCATCGCCATGCTGACAGTTGAAGGCGGCCGCGCTAAATAATGCCGCCCAGTCGGCGCTGTTATGCAGCAAGGCCTCCGGCTGCCCATTGGTTAACAGGAGCGTGCTGAGCAGGGCGGACGGCGTTAACTGGCGAAACTCCATCACGTAGAGCAGCGCGCCGGGAACGGCAAGCTGTTGTAATGTCGCAAGGAGCCCGGGATCTTCCGGCAGCAGACGATGCAGGGCGTTATTAAGCCAGATAATGTCCGCCGAGTGAGCGTGCGCCGCCAGCGTGTCTGCATTCCAGAGGGACAGACGGGCGCCAGGCCAGGGGGCGAGCCTCTGCCGGGCGCTCAGCAGCATCTCCTGGCTCTGCTCAAGCCCGACATACTCAATCTGTCCGGCGTTGAGCTGTGCTAACAGCGATTCTGCGGCGCGGCCAGTGCGGGTTCCCACCTCAAGCAGGCGTATCGGGCGCTGTAAGCGCTGTGCAAGCTGTTGGCAAATTGTCGCCAGTTCCTGAATATACGGGGCGCTGGCCGGATGGTTAAAGGCCAGGCTTTCCGGCGACCACTGCGCGTCGTTCAGTAACGACAGTTCGTTACGGGCACCGCGAAGAATTTGCGATAACGTTAAATCATGTCCGCTGAAGTGCGGGTGCTCATCCTCGCGTTCTTCACCAGCGCAGACCTGATAACCTTCAGCAGCGGGCTTCAGTCGCCGTTGTGTCACCAGAAATGCTAACCAGCGTTCCACCACGGCCTGCCAGCGCGGCTGGATAGCGAGTGAGTTCATCAGGGGGAGAGGATCGGCGCCAGCGGTGTGACCCGGCTTCAGTTTTAGCAGGCGATGCTGAAGGAAATCGGCTACCTGTTCTGCGGAGATCTCTGGCGAGATGGCGCAACAGGGCAACGTTCCCGCAAGCGTGTGCCACGCCTGCGGCAGTGCCGGGTTCCGATGATCGGTAATGCAAAAAGCCTCGCCTTGAGGAACAACGTATGCCGCCAGCGTTTTTTCTTTTTCGCCGATCGCCAGAACGGTTGCTTGTTTCACCCCCGCCAGCTGGCTGAGCGCGCTTTCGATTTCGCCCAGCTCGATGCGATATCCTCCGACTTTGACCTGCTTGTCGCGACGACCGAGGAACTCGATTGTGCCATCTGGCCAGTAGCAGCCGAGATCGCCGGTGCGATACCAGCGCTCGTCCGGGAGCGTCAAAAATTGCTGCTCGCTACGCAGGGGATCGTTGAAATAGCCTTCCGCGACCCCAATGCCGCCAATCCATAATTCACCCGGCACCCAGTCAGGGCAGTCCCGGCCCTGTTCATCCACCACCCGGTAGCGTTGGTTGGTTAGCGGAAAACCGTAAGGGATGGAACGCCAGTGGGCGGGGACGTCGTGAATTTCGCAGGCGTTAGACCAGATAGACGCCTCGGTGGCGCCGCCCATCGCGATAAATTGTCCTTGTGGCCGGAAGGCCCGATAACGGGCGGGGAGGTTAAGCCCGATCCAGTCGCCGGAAAGCATCACTGCGCGCAGGTTTTCCGGCGTGGCGTCGGCGAAACCTTCACACCAGGTCAGCAGCATATCGAACAGCGCCGGGACGCTGTTCCAGAGCGTGACCTGATGGCGCTGGATCAGCTCACACCATGCGTGAGGATCGCGCCGTTGATTTTCCATCACCATCACCAGCGCGCCGCCCGCGCGCAGTACGCCAAAAATGTCGTAAACCGATAAATCAAAATGTAGGGCGGAGAGGGCCAGCACCCTGTCATGCGGGCCAACCTGATAGCGGGTATTGATATCGCAACAGGTGTTAAGCGCTCCCCGGTGAGAAATGACTACCCCTTTCGGCGTACCGGTAGAGCCGGAGGTGTAGATAATGTAGGCCGGTTGCGTGGGGGCGCGTACTACCGGGTTGGCGATCGGCTCCGCCTCAATGGCCTGCTGCCAGGCAAGGACGGGAATATCGTCTGACCCGGCGCTGGCGTCGTGCTGACAAATGAGCACCAGCCGGACGCTGGCGTCAGCGTAGATTTTCTCGCGCCGTGCGGCAGGCTGATCCAGCGAAACCGGAACGTAAACCGCCCCGGTCAGCAGGACGGCCAGAACTGCAACAAGTTGTCCTGCGCCTTTCGACATCGTGATAGCCACATTATCGCCGGGCTGAACCCCGCACTCGATTAACCTGCCTGCACAACGGCGGGCATAGTCTGTCAGCTCATGATAATTCCACTGATAACGCATGTCCGTTACCGCCAGCGCCTGCGGCTGTTGCAGAGCGATACGGAAAATGCCTTCATGCAGCAAGCCTTCGGGAATGGGGGCGCTGGTGGCGTTGACCCGTTCGCGTATCGCGCGCTGGCTGGCGGGCATCATATCTGCGAACGGCTTTTGCCAGGCGCTTTCGTCATCGCAGAGTTGGTTAATTAGCTGGCAGTAGGCGTCGAACAATGTTTCGACTAACGCCGGAGGGAACAGCGCGTCGTTGCTGTCCCATTGCAGCCAGACCTCGCCGTGATGCTCGAACGCCAGATGATCTATCCAGACCTGCGGCGTTTGCGAGATGCCCCATTCCGGCTCGCCCAACGGCGATTCTGCGCGGCTGCTGTAGAGGGAACGCCCCAGATTGCTGGTAAATACCACCGGGGCGCCGTGGGGGTAGCGCTGCTGGCGTTTGAGTTCACGGAGTAGCTCGACGCCGGACCAGTGGCGATGCTCCCAGTCCTCCGTAAACGTGAGCTGGTTTTACGCGCCAGATTGCTGACGGTATCGCCGTCGCAGGCGGTATCCAGCAGAAGAATATTGGTGAAGTCGGCAAGCATCGCGCCAACCGCCGGGTGCAGCGGCTGGCGGTCGAATAAGGTGATGTTAAGCAGCAGACGCGTCAGGCCGCCCCAGCGAGCCAGCACGGCAGAAAAACAGGTCGCCAGCGCCATTGTCGGCGTCACGCCATACTCGCCGGCCCGGTTGCTAAAGGCGTGCCAGCGTGTTGCCGGGACAATCATGCGGCGTCGGGTATTACGGACTTCACGTAGCGTGGCGGGTTCGCAGACCAGCGGCAAGACGGGCGCGGGGGGAAGCGTCGATGCTTTCGCCAGCCAGTAAGCGCGTGCGTCGTCTCTCAGTGGTTGATTGATCTTCTGCTGGTGCAGCAAATACGAGCGGAAATCATAGCGGGTGTCGATAGCCGACAGCGATTCTCCGGCCAGCAGGGCGTTAAGCTCATCGAAGAAAAGCGTAAAGCTGGAGGCATCCATAATCAGCAGGTCAATATTGACATGGAGGCGGTGGCGATTGTCCGGCAAGAGCGTCAGCTGAAAATCAAACGTTTCGCCGATTTCCACGCGTAAAAGACGGTGGCTCAGGCGCTGGCGCAGTGCGTCCAGATAGGCCTGGCGGCTTTCAGCGTCGTTATGGCGTAAATCATGAACGGTGACGCCGTTCCAGTAAGGTTGCGGTAGCCAGACCTGCTGCCCGTCGGGGCGAAAGGCGATATGCAGCATTGGGTGGCGTTGCAGCAAGGTCGTGATGGCCTGCTCCAGCTGCGATGCTGTCAGACAATGGCCTTCAAACTCCTGATACAGGTGGCAACCCACGCCGCCAAGCGTCTGCCCCGGCATGCGGCCCGTCAGGTAGGCGTGCTGTACCGGCGTCAATGGGAAGGGGGTACTTTCGGTCATGTTCGGCCAGGATGATTCGTCGGGCGGCGTTTCTTCTTCCGCGTTCTCCGGCGACCGGATGAGCATTAACTGGTTCCATGCCGCCAGCGTGGGGGCGGCATACAGCTCGCGAAGGGTAAGGCGGTAGCCATTTTTACGAAACCAGTGTAACCATCTCATCAATCTTATTGAATCCAGGCCGGCCTGGATCAGGTTGCTTTCGTCATGTAACTGCTGCGGCGTTAAATTCAGTTCCTGTATAAGCCGCTCGCGTAATTGTTGGTAATCAGCCGCGTGGCGGTTGTCCGGTAACAGCGAATCCTGAGATGGTGCGCCAGAAATCATTCTTCCTCCTGATGGCACGTCTTACCGAAAAGCATTGCTCATATG
>ENA-UERX01000783-UERX01000783.1-human-gut-metagenome-genome-assembly--contig:-NODE-783-length-22458-cov-7.939592_pt1 | contig 22458 bp, 6 predicted proteins | sample MGYA00242992_ERZ507993 | MGnify/ENA primary metagenome ERZ507993 (study PRJEB26167, sample SAMN06115487) | human gut metagenome | host: Homo sapiens | place: China:Chongqing | collected 2015-04-10... | reverse complement strand
TTGGGTAAACGCGTGTTATTTGATAATCAGCTTAGAGAACCACAACAGGCTAGAGTAGTATTACCTAATAGTACTAAAACAGAATTATATATGTGTGGATTTAAAGAAGCTTGGGAACATTTCTTTGAACTTAGAGATAACAAGATAGTTGACCCACAGATGTATGATTTAGCACATCCAATGCATCAAGATTTTATTAATAATAAATATTTATAATTATGTTTGAAAAAGGAATTATGATTGAAAAAGAAATTAAAAAAGGTGATATTCTTAGTGAAAGTTCTCATTATAGAGTAAAGAATATTCTTGGTAGTAGTGTTATTCTTGAACACTTTGAAAGTAAAAATGAAGTAGCTATTGATAAGGATTATCTTCATAATTTCTGTAATACTGCTGATGGGTATACTACAGAAATAAAAGTTACTAAAGAAGACAAGAAAGATGGTACTCCTGGAATTAGAAGTATATGGGAGAATATTCATAGTAGTAAGGTATTTACTGTATGTTTTAAGAAGCAAGATAAAGCTAAAAGTGCTAAACAATTTAAAACAGAAGTAGATATTCTAGCTGAACAAATATGCCAAGAAATTGATAAGGTTAAAAATTCAAAGAAAGGTGTAGCAGATTGGGCTAAGAAAACTCTTTATACTCTTATGAATAATCCTATTCCTAAGATTGTTGAAGGAGAAGATAGAGTTCTTAGAGGATATAAAATTCAATTTGAATCTAGAGATGGTAAGTATCAGTGTATTGATATGGATATTGAAGATTCAGAAAACAATGTAAGATTAGTCAATATTAATACTATTAAATGGCTTATTATTGATAATACTAAATACATTGTTCAATAGTTTTAATTGTTAATAATGTTAAGAAGGTACTATAAGCGATTTGTTTATAGTACCTTTAATTTTTACTAAAAAGTTTTGCAACTAACTATAAAAGTTGTATCTTTGCAAACAAATAATTTAATTAAATATAAAGAATATGGCAATACATTGTATGTTACTCACTGGAGATAATATTAGAATAGTACAGAATTTCTTAAGTGAGTTTAAAGACAAGTATGATTGTATGCAGACTTTTGATATGGTAAGGTCTATGATTAGTGCTTGGCAAAGTGCTAATTTTAAAGATGGTGAAGAACCTACAATGCCTACAAAAGATGAGATAGAGAAATTTATACAATCACAATTAAGTAAAGATAAACAAAGTCCTGTGGCTCCTGTAAGAGGAACTTATGAAGTATCTACTGCTGGAGATAAAAGATTTTCAGCTTTAAATGCTACTTTTGCTGAAGGAACTATTATTGATGGTGTAGATGTTAGTGGTAAAACCATTGAATATGTTTATCAAAATGTTATTAAAAAGAGTGGAAAAGGTAAAGCTCCTGCTAAAAATAGTATCTTAAATTTAGATGGAAAAAATCTAACTAAAGAAGAATTAGAAGATTTTAGTTATCATAAGGGTTACTTACCTTTATGGCAGGAATGGGCTAAACAAAACCCCGCTTTAATTAGCGAACTTAAAGCTAAGTCAGCAGGTAAAACTCTTACAGATAAATTTGCTAGAACAAAAGTAAGTCAAGCTAGAGCATTAACTGATATTCTTAATAATTTTAATGAATCAGAATTTACTAGAAAGATAGATTTTATAGATAATCAAATTACAGATGATATGGATGAATCAGATATAGTAAATCTGTTAGTTAAAAATGGTATTATAGAGAAAGGTTACTGGGGTATTCTTGGTAGAGAAATCATTATGGCTAATATAAATGGAATTAAAATTCCTTTTTATAGAAGTAGTAATGGTACTAGTGGTAAGAAAGCGGGTAAATGGTATCAGTTCTTTGGCTTTGGTAATATGAATTCTTCTAGTAAAGATAATGATTGGTTTATAAAGGGTAGTAGTAAGAATAATAATGAAATAGAAAATGGATATGGTTCTATAGATATTCAAAGGCTTACTGCTTTATTTAATAAATATCTTAACTGGACAGGAAAGCATGATAAAAATGATATGCATAGCGTATATGATTTTACTAAAAAAGGTACAGAAGGTGGAAATCATGACTTTCTTGGTCCACAAAGAACAGAAGATATAAATACAATATTATATGGTACTAAAGATAAAGATTTAACTGGTATAAATGCCAGAAAAGCTTTAGAAGAGAGAGTTAATATGATTAAAGCTAATTCTAAAGCTTTATCTCCTGTACAGGATACTACAGAGAAACAAGATACTACTTCTATACAAGAAGAGGCTCCTATACAGGAAGATGATAAATCATATGCTGAGGATTTAGCTAGATGTGCTAGACAGATGTCTCCTATAGAAAGAAAACATAGAGTAGAAAGAATTACTAGAATGTTTTCATCTATAGTAAATAGTAAATTAAAGGATAAATTAACTTCTTATAATGATAAAATCCAAGTAGAAACTAATCCTAAAGTAAAGAATGATTTATTATTTGGTAGAAAGAAAATTACTAGATTCAGTGTTATTAAGTCTGAAGGTGTACAGAGTATTATGCTGGAAGTAAGAAAAGCCTTTCAAGTATATGCTGAGGCTCCTTTAGAGGCAAAGATAGCTATAGAAAAGCAACCTATTAAAGATGCTTTAATTAACCTACAAAAAAAGAAGGGTGATTCTATTGATGAAGAAGCTATTGATAGAAAAGCTACTATTATGGCTAAAGCAGTTGTTGAAAGAAAAGATGCAGCTTTTAAGAATGTACTTAATAACTTTCAAGTATTAGCAGAAGAAGCATTAGGAAACTTAGCATTAACTGAAGGTATTTCTGTTAACTTAAATAGTAACTTTGTACTTAATACTCAAGAGAATAGTGATACTTTCAATGAGGATGGTAAACAAACTAATCAAGGAGATGTATTTGAGAAAGAAGAATCTTTGAAAGATGGATGGATGACTGATGTTAGACAGGTAGCTACTTTTGATAGTCTTACTGCTAGAGTTAGACAAGCCATAGGTAATATGGTAAGATATGATTCTACAGACAATGTTGATAGAGATGATTTAGGAGATAATATCTATCTTAATGCAGGTTATGTACATTCAGAATTAATACAGGCTCTTAGAAATATGATTAGTGCTGAGGATATGATTCCTATGCTTGAACAGCTTAGTAAAAAGAAGGTTTGGGTAAAGCAGATTATTAATGAATTAAATAATGATAATCAACTGTTTACTGAGTTTTATAGAGCATATAGAAAGGATTATGTCAATTATTTCATTCAAAAAGTAAGTACTAATAGTGATACTTCTACAAGTACTAAAGTAATGTCTATTAATGGTGCAGAAGGTACTTCACATTATTTTGATGAATGGAGAGATAACTATGAATATGGTAATATTCTTACTACATATAGTATATATGATAAGAATGGAGACATTCAATTAAAGAATGCTAAAGTAGGTCTTGATTTAGTTAATGAATTACTTGATATATTTGAAGACAGAGAAACTATTGCTGAAAATCTTACTGATGAAAATATAGCAAGAATTAAGAAAGCTATGAATATGTTAGGTGCTAGTGTAGATTCAGAAACACTTGAAAATGCATTAAAGTTTAACTTAGATAATAAAGCTTTCAAGCCAGCAGTTAATGTCTTATTAAGTAATTTAAGAACTATTTATTATGACTTAAATAAAGGTAATGAGAAAGTTAAAGATGGTGAATATATAGACTTACTTAATATTCATGGTACTGCCTTTAATAATATTGCAGAGGTAATCAATAAAGTAGATGAAGATACTATTGAATCTAGTGTAAGACAAGGTGATAAAACTATGTATGCTCATATTAATCCTTCTTATGTAACAACTCTTATTAAGAAGTTACAGAGAGAAGATACTTATAAACAGGTACTTGATGATTATAGAGTATGTAATTGGTTTAATAAGAATGGTAAATGGAGAAATAGTATATTAGAAGAAATTGAAAATAATGCAGAAGTAAGAAGTAATTTAAAGCATGTAGTACTCCTTCAATATAATAGAAAAGAATATAATGCTTGGACAGATTTAGATGCTACATTAGCCTTATATAATATGTATATGACTGGTGCAGCAGACAGAAGTGGAAGTGAAACTTATGGTTATTATCAAGTACCTATGTTATCTGATGCACAATCTGCTGAGTTTATTAAATTCAAGAGATATAAGAAGGGATATGAAGAGAAGTTACTTGATAAGTTTAAAGATTTAGTATATCAGGAGATTGATAGAATTAATCTTGTTAAAGAAAGAGCTACTACAGATAATCATATAAACCCTATTGCTAACTTTGATATGAATGGTAAAAAGATGGGAGGTGCAGAATTTAAGTTCTTCCCTGAATTAAATCAGAAAGGTCAAAGTGGCAAAACATTCCTTCAAGCTATAGATGAAGCTAAACAGATATCTATGGATGAAGTTGATAACTTAATTAAAAATACTATTAAGTCTATAATGGATAGTAGATTTAAAGAGGCTATTCAACACTATAAGGATATTGGTCTTTATGATAGAATTGGTACAGAGAAGAATGCTAGATTTAAGCATGTAAATGTTTATTCTGAGGAAGGAATGAATGATAGAATGAGAGAATGGTTCTGGAATAGTACTTATTTTACTTCTCAGTTTATTGAACTTACAACTACTGATTTAGCTTATTATAAAAATCTTGAGGACTTCCAAAAGAGAAATAAGCAAGACCATGCACCAGCAGAAAGACTTAATACTCTTGCTACTTGGAATGGTAAACCAGTATTAGTAAATAATGATAGAAGTAGAAGAACTACTAGAAGAGTTATTTATCTTAAAGATAACATTCTTCCTGCTAATAGTATGGATAGTATTAATGAGATACTTGAAGCCAGAGTTAAAGATAAAGATGATGCCTTTACTGCTTATGATAAAGCTGCTATTATGTCTATATTTAATAAAGTCAATGTAGCAGATGCACAAGCTTATAATACATTACCATCATTTAGGTCTACTCAAATTATGGCAGGTATGTGGTCTGATGCAGAAGAAACAGCCTACAATAATATTATGAATAATAAGTGGACTGCAAGTGATTTCTTAGTACTTTGGAATACAAGAAAACCATATCTTTATACTCAGAAGAATCAACCTGATGGTATGGGTGGAATTATGAAAGTTCCAACTCAACATAAGAATTCAGAGTTCCTTCTCCTTACAGGAGCAATGTTTGGTCAAATACTTCATTCAAGTAAATTACAAGCTCTCAATGACTTTATGGTAAAGAATAATATAGATTCTGCTATGTTTGAAAGTGCTGTAAAGGATGGTTTACAAGGTACAATTAATCTTAATGATGCTACAAATTATGCTTCTGCTATGGCTGTCCTGGAAAATGCTACCAGGCTTAATGGTAAAGAAAATCCAAATGTAGTACATGAATTTGATTATAATGATTATGGTATTCAGACATCTACTCCTGAGCATGGTATTGACAAGGTTCAACTTGTAGGTACTCAGATTAGAAGATTGATTAGTTCTGACATGAATCCTAATAGAGACCCTAACTTTAGATTAAAATATAAAGATAGGGAATTTACACAGGAAGAATGGATGAATTATTTTAATGCTATCAATACTGCTAATATTCAAGAAGCTTTTAAGGAAGTATCTGATAAGTTTAATGATATTCATGAAGTTGAGAAAGAACTTATAAGAGAAGTAAGAAGTAATCCTAGATATGGAACAGACTTAATTAGAGCATTAACTCTTGATGAGAATGGTAACTTTAATATTCCTCTTATAGACCCTTCACAGACTTTAAGGATACAAGCATTACTTAACAGTATATTAAAGAATAGGGTTACTAAGCAGAAGATTAATGGTGGAGCATTAATTCAAGCTTCTCCTTTTGGTCTTGATGAAAGTAAACAACCTCAAATTGTTTATAATGAAGATGGCTCTATTAAATATTTTGAAGCTTATCTTCCTTGTCCAACAGAAGAATTATATAATGCTTTATTAGACCCTAATACTCATGAACTTGATATTAATAAAAAGGATAGTAAAGGTAATTATATAGTACCAGAAAAGTATAGAGAAGTAATAGGTTATAGAGTTTGACTAAAAGTTGAGACTCGCTTTAGTAGAAATACTAATGAATAATAAATTGGGTGAATTGCTGGAAAATCCTATATGGATAATCAGCAGCCAAGCTAAACTTAGGTTAAAAGAGTTTAGAAGGTTCAGAGACTAGAAAGGTGAGCCTAACAATAATCCTTTCCACGAGTGCCCAACATCCTATATGGATGAAGATATAGTCCGTGCTTCATAGTAATATGAAGAATTACAGTATAAACAACTGTAAGATAACAAAACAACCAACTGAGGATAAATATTCTATGCAACATATTAGAATAAAAGGATTCTTACCTAGACAAGTAGGTAGTGTAATTATATTACCTAAAGAAATTACTTCTTTAGCAGGAAGTGACTATGATGTTGATAAGGTTTATGTAATGTTTCATAGTTTATTTACTAAGAATAACTATAACATTAAGAAAGCTTGGGATGATTTTTATCAATTAGAATCAAGTAAAGATATTCTTGAAGAAATTGATAAGAATTATGGTGAGGCTTTACAGCAATATATTGCTGAACAAACTGAAGGAGAACCTTTAGATTCTGAGGATTTAAATGATTTAGCAGAAGAATTTAAAGGCTGGTTAAAAGATAATAATGTCAAGAGATATAATTTATCTGAAACTGCTCAAACAAGATTCTCTGAATGGTTTAATAAGAACAAATCCAAGTACTTAATAAATAGTTCTTTTAGTACATATGATTATGACTTTGATAAAATAAAAGGAAATGACAAGTTAAGTATTTATAATAATGCAAAGGCTAATAGTAAGAAACAAAGAGATTCTTTGATGATTGACCTTATGTGGAGTGTATTATCACATAAAGATACTGCTAAGAGTATTCTAGAACCTGGTGGTTTTGATAAACCAAAAAAGGCTGCTAGAATTAATACTATCTTATATAATGTTGATAAAGAAACTCTTACTAAATTAGGAGGTTTAAAAGGACTTGAGAAACTTAGTCTTGATGAACTTGATAATTTAGCAGATAAATATAAGGAAAAACTTAATCCATTAGTACCTACTACTTGGATTACTCTTCATCAAAGAAATATGTCTGGTGCATCACTTATCCCTATGGCTGCTACTAATAATGCTTCTCATGCATTAATGCAACAGACTAAACTTGGTATTAAAGGTGAATATCAGTTGACATTTAATGGTCATAAATATAACTCTTTACATGATATTAAGAATGCAGATAATGAGTTTATTACCAGAAATATTGCTAGTTTCTTGGCAGCCTTTGTAGATAATGCAAAAGACCCTATTGCAGGTGATATGAACTTCAATGAAATTACTGCTTCTAGTGCATTTGCATTATTAAGAATGGGTGTAGGAATTAATACTATGTCACTTATAATTAATCAACCTATTGTAAGAGATATAGTAAAAGAAGTACAGAATAATAGAGTATCATTAGCAGAAGCTATTATTAATACTATTAATAAATATAAGAACTATAATAATGGTACTAATGTTAATAGTTACTATACTAAAATAGAAGATTATAATTTTAAAGATGAAGACTTAGCAAGTAATATTATAGCAAGAAAAGATGCAGATACAGCTAATACTAGTGAAGGTCATGAATTCTATGCTAATCAATTAAAAGTAGGCTTTATGTTTGCAAGACTTAATAAATTAGCAGGTGATTTGAATGAATTTACTAATGCTACTAGAGCTGATACTCAAAATGGTGGAGCAGGACCTTATATCTCTTCAGATATAATTAATATTGAGAAAGTTGAAAAATTATTGATAGCTCCTATAAAAGATGCTAATTACTCTCTTACAGGAACATTAGGATTACTTTCATTTAATTTAAATGAAGAAGGTATTATTAATAGTCCATTACCTATATTACAAGCATTCTTTACCTATGGTGTAGAATCTACTGAGAAGTTATTCAATAAGTATTTTCCATACTATAATAATACTTATACTAGTATTATAAGTACTATAAAAGATATGACTAGATATGGTAATTTAAATGAAAAGCAGAGAAATAGTATATATAATGATTTTATCAGTTATATGCTAGCAGAAACTAGTGAATATAATTATAAAGATGAGGAAGGTAATCCTATATCTGAAAGAAAATATTATATCACTAAATTCCCTGCTGAGTTTGATGCTTTCAAAAAAGCTCATCCAGAGTTATCTCAGTTACCTATTATAAACAGAGTAAAATATAATAAGTTTACTAAATATAATCCAGCACCATCTCTTACCTTTAGTAATGTAGGTAGAATTACTGATATACAGAAGCAAGACTATATTAGAAGTTGGGAAACACTTATGAATATTAATGATGAATGTAGGGATATGGCTATTAAGTTATTTCTTTACTGCAATTATAAAGGTTTAGGTTTTAGTCCTAATGGATTTAGTCATTTAGCTCCTGTAGCAGTAAAAGAGAATACTGGTAATTATATAAAAACTCTTGAAGATATGTACTTTGAGAAAGCTGATGTAACTACTTTTATAGGTCAATATTTTAGAAATCACTTAGATGATAGAACATTAGTACCAGATATTACTGGGGCATCTTATGTAAGTGAAGTTAATCTTGAAACAGAAAATTTTGATGTTAAAGTTGATTTCAATTCATCTATGGATGATAAAAAAATTGCTAAACCATTTGATGATAAAAGTGCTCCTGAATATTTACCTTATGTTCATATTAATTATAAGGGGGCTGATTTATACTTTGAAAGAGTAAATGAAGCTAAAGATTTAATAGCTTCTTATCAAAGAATACAACCTTTAGGAGTAAAGAATCAATATGTAGAGTATGATAGTAATGCTAGTGAAGATATGGAATCAGTAGTACCTAAACCACAAGCATATAAAGCTAATCTTAATGATTATGTTGATAATACAGATATTACAGATAATCAAGATATGGCTAATTTTGTTATGGAACAACAGCAATCTGCACAAGCAAGTTTACTTGCTGTAATTAAACAGAAAGCTGCTGAAAATGGTTATACTGAATCACAACCTATTGATAAACTAGAAAGTCTTCCTCCTATAACAGAGGATGAACAAGGAAATAAATTCTGTGATAATGTAATAGCAAGATTTTAATATGAGTAAATGTACATTTATACCAACAAATAAAGAGGGGAATATCCCCTCTTTATTTACACAATTAAAAAGTTATTTTGGAAATACTAAACAAGCATTATATTACTGGCAGAGAGTTAAATCTCCAGAGTTTAGTAAAACATTTCCAAATATTAGATATGATAATGAAGGTAATCCTTTAATGGAAGACCTAATGTATAAAGTTGGCTTGGATGGTCTTAAAGATGAACTTAGCCAGCTAAAAAATTTGAATCAGCATAATAGTCCTGTAGCTAGAAATTACACTAATGTAATGAATCTAGAGGAACAAGCTGTATCATTTAATAGAAATAGTCCTTATAGAAGTAAGTTCTTTGCAACAATAACTAATGTAGAGGATAAAGTAAAGTTATCTATAAGACCTATAAGAGAAAATAAAGAAGATATAACTCATAAGATTGAATTCAATAGTAAGTTAAATAGGAGATTAAAAGGACTATTATCTGACTGGGGTATAGGAGTCGGTGCATTAAGTGAACTTGAAGAAAAACAAGGAATTAATGGTATAACAGATTTTGATTGTGCAATAACTACTGCTAATGGTTTAAAAACTTTAATTAGAGTAGCTAAAGGTCAAAGAGGTCAAGATGTATTACCAGAAGAGTTTGCACACTTTGCTATAGAAGCAGTAGATACTCCATTAAAGGAAAGAATGACTAATGTACTTAGTGATGAGAATATACTTGAAAGAATATTTGGTGATGAATATCAGAACTATATGAATAAGTACAATAATAATCTTGACTTAATGGCTGTAGAAGCATTAGGTAAGATTATGGCTGATGTACTTAATGATAAGGAAGTATTTAATCCTAATAAAAGATTATTTGATAGGTATCTTAATCAAGTAAAAGATAAATTCAAAGATAAGAATACTGATGATATTGATAAAATAATTAATGAAGTTAAAGTTCAAGTATATAATTTAGCTAATGATATAGTAAATAACAGATATACTATGAACATCAGTACTAAAGAACATAATACTAAGTTATATAATCTTACAAGTAATGTTAATAAATCAGCTAAGATACTTGAAAGAATTCTTGAACAAGAGCTAAAGAGATTGAAAGTATATGGTGATAAGAAAGATTTTGGTGCTGCTCAGCAAGTATTTATAAATAAATTACAAGCAGATTTACAGAATCATCAAGAGATACAAGGTATTCTTGAATATATGGATAATAGTCTTAGTGTTCTTGGTAATCTTGAAAAGAGAATGGCTAAAATTGGTAGTGGTGAATTATCAAAAGAAGAAGAATTTAAAGCTCTTAGAAATGTAAGGAACTATCTTAATTCATATGGTGTCATTATGAATGACATTAGAAAACAGATGAATGAAGCTTCTAGAGAAGGAGATGATAGCATTAAAGAAAATATTAAGGATATTCTTAATCAGAATGATATTATAATAAAAGACTTATCATCAGATTTCTATGAGATAGCTAAAGATAAGTTTACTGAATTTATAAGACCATTTGTTGGTGACGGTTTAGCTATAACTATTGGTAGAGATAGATATAAGAAAACTTATACAGCAGAAGAATTAGTAACTTCTATGGATAGAGATATTACCTTAGCTGATAGATGGTTAGATTCAATGGCAGATTCTTCTGACCCTATGTTACAGATTTATGACCAAGTTGTAAAGAAACAAAAAGGGGAAGCTAGACTTGATACTATTGAAATGGCTAAAGAAATTCAAGCTAAAGCCAAAGAACTTGAAGATAGAGGAGTAACTGATACTTCCTTTATGTATGAAAGAGATGAAGATGGTAATCTTACAGGTTATTTTGTACAAAAGATTTGGTGGAATAAATATAAGAATACTAAGAATACATTCTTTAAAAAGTTAAAAGAGAAATATGGAGATAATCCTGAAGGCTTTGAAAAGATTGCAAGAGATAATGAAATCAATGAATGGTATAAGGAAAATACCTATAAAGATAAATTTGGTAATAGAAGACCTCTTATAGAAAAGTATGCTAATCCTGCTTGGAATAAACTTACAGAAGCACAGAAAGAATATCATAGTTATATGATGGAATTAAAGTCTAAACTTGATGGTGTATTACCTAATTCTTCTAGTGTATCTGTAGGTAAAGCTCCCCAGATAAGAAGAGATTTCTTACAGAGATTTACTGGTTCTTCATTATCTAGTCAAGGTAAATACTTCTGGGAGAATATGAAAGATTCTCTTGTAAGAAGAGAAGATGATGTTGAGTATCTTGATAAATCTGTAGTAATGGATTTTGAAGGTAATCAGGTAATGAGGTTACCAGTATATTATACTAAGGATTTGCAGGATATGAATGACTTATCTCTTGATACTACATCATCTATGATAGCTTATATGGCTATGGTAAATGACTTTAATAGAATGAATGAAGTTATTGATACTCTTGAAGTAGGAAGACTTGTATTAGCAGAAAGAAGAGTTAATCAGACAGAAGGTAATAAGACTAAGACTGAACATTTTAATGTATTAGGAAGACAGATACATAATGTACTTACTAAGAAAGGAGATTCTACATACTTTATGCAGAAATTAAATACATTTATGGAAATGCAAGTCTATGGTATTACTCATAAAGATGAAGGTTCTTTAGGTAAAGTAGATGTAGCTAAAGGTGCAGATTTCTTGAATAGAATGACATCATTAGGTACTACAGCTTTAAGTGTTCTTACTGGTACTGCTAACTTATTACAGAACTTAACTATTGATAGAATTGAAGCTACTAGTGGTAAATTCTTTAATCATTCAGAGTTAACTAAAGCAGAAGCTATATATGCTAAGGAATTACCTGCATTCTTAGGAGAATTTGGTAATAGAATAAAGACTAATAAACTAGCTTTATTCAGTGAATTATTTAATGTTCCTCAGAATTATAAGTCAAGTGTAAGAGATGTACAATGGAATAGAAAGACTTGGGCTTCAAGATTATTTAATAGTAATGCTCTTTGGTTTACTACCAGTGCAGGAGACCATTTTGTACAACATAGAGCTGCTATTGCTTTAGCATTAAGATATAAATTAAAGGATAAAAATGGTAATTCTATTGATTTATGGGATGCTTTAGAAGTAGTTCCTATTAATAAAGATAAACCTAAATTAGGTGCTAAGTTACAGATAAAATCAGGTATTACCAAGATGGATGGTAGTGCTTTTACTAGAGCAGATATTATTAAATTCAGTAATCAAAATAGAGCAGTTCAGAATATGAATTATGGTATCTACAATGATGAAGATAAAAATGCTTTACAACAAAGAGCAGCAGGAAGACTTATAATGTTCTATAGAAACTGGATGAGACCTTTATATCTTAATAGATTTGGTAGAGGTAAATATAATTATGATTTACAGGACTATACTGAAGGTTATTATATGACTATGGGTAGATTTATATATCAATCTATGAAAGACCTTAAACAATCAGAGTTTGATATTATCAGACAATGGAAACATTTATCTGATATTGAGAAAGGTAATATAAAGAAAGGTCTTACTGAATTAGGTTTCTATTGGTCATTATATGCTATTATTGCTGCATTAGGTGTAGCAGGAGGCGATGATGGTAAACATAAACCTTGGTTTGCAAGAATGTCAAGTTATGCTTTACTTAGATTAAGAACTGATATGGGAGTATTATTACCTAGTCCTTCAATGATTGATGAGGGATTGAAGTTCTTTAAATCTCCATTTGCATCAATATCTTATATAACTAAATTAAGAAAGATATTAAATTTAGTTGACCCATCTGTATATACAACTACTGTTAATAGTGGTATATATAAAGGATATACAGAAGCAGAAAAGATTGGTTTAGATTTATTACCATTCAGAAAACAGATTGTTAATTCATTAAATCCAGATGAACCAGCAAGATGGTATAAATAAAAAATAAGGGAGGAGGTTTACACCTTCTCCCTTTTTTATTTTAGCTTAAACAATTAAGTTCTGATTCTCTTTGCTTTGGTAACATATTGTTCCAATCTGTTTCATTCATATTCATAAGTTTAAGTAAGTCTCTAGTATCATTACTTAATTCATTCCACTTCTTTAATGCTTCAGGATTATCTACTACAATATTACCATCTACATTTCTACCAGTTTGTTCTTCTACATCTGTTCTAGGCTTTATTTCTTCTTTACCCAATGTACCATCAGGAGCTTCCTTATTATAAGTATTGAGTAAACTCATTGCTTTTAATAAATCTTCCTCAGCACTCTGTGGTCCTGTAGGAGTAGCATTAGACTTAGTATTATCTACAACATTAATAGGAGTAGCTGAAATTACAGTTTTAGTATTAGAATTATTTAATATATCTAATACTTGTTTAGTTACTTCTTCTTTACTATTACTAAAATCAGTATTAATTAAAGTATTCTTTATATATTCTTTATTTGAATCTGTAAGAGTACCTTTTACATTAATAATAATACCATTAGTACCTCTATTATTACCAAACTTCTCTGCATTTCTATAAGATATAATAGTTACTACACTACCATCTTTCATCTTAACTTCACTAAATACAGGAACTGTTTTATCTTTACTCCAAACTCTAGGGTCTTCACTAACACCTCTCCAACCATCAGTAATATTAATAGTGCCAGTACCAAATTCACCACCTATAAATATATTATTAGTATCATAATTAATTTTAACTTCTGGTTTAATTTCTGGTTTAATTTCTTCTTGAGATTTAGCATTAACTATACCTGCTTGAATAAATGCAGCTTTATTAGCCTGTATAGTACTAGCCCAAGTACTTTTACTTTCTTCTAATTGTTTATCAGTAAGTAATTCTCTTCTACCATTCATATAAGTAACTTCACCATTAGGAAATACCATATAAGGGGAATAGAAAGTAGTAATTTTCTTGGTAGAATTATTAGTAGATTTAACTTCTTCTATATAAGCTTTAATTTCACTACCATTAATAGTAGTTACTACAGGTAAAGTACTTATATCTACTTTAACTTTCTTAGTAGGACTTAATTCTAATGTTTTAACATTACTTACAGGAATATTATTGTTATCTACTTTAGGAGTACTTACAGTAGTACCTTGCATAAATTCACTAGGTTGATAGGTAATATTGACTGTTGGTTCTGCATTAAATGCAGTAATACCTTTATCATTATAATTGATAATTAAAGGTATTAAAGCCATATTAACTATAGGTGTACCATATCTACTAGTAAATAAGTCATTATAAGCACTTAATTGTCTAGTATATTGCTCTTGAGTACTTCTTATTTGTCTATTATGCCATACAGTAGTATAATGAGTATCAAGCTTACCTTCATCAGTATAGAATCTATACTTAGATGTCTTGAAATCATAGAATCTAAATTCTCCTGTATATTTATTATAAGTCAACAAGTCTAACTCTCCAGCAATTCTCTTATCACCAATCTTATTAAATACAACTATACCATTAGCAATAGGAATTTCACCATTATTATCAAAGTATTCCTTCAATGATTTAGCTCTTGATTTAAATCTTTCAAATACTTCATTAGACATATTATCTGGCTTCTGTATAGCATCAATGTCTCCTTCAAAAGATTGTCTCATTAAATCATCAAATTCCTGACCATATTGTAAAGCTAAAGTATTAGGAGTTTGATTCTCATCTCTCTTCCAAGATTCACCTATTACATTATGTACACCTTCATACTCATGATATTGACCATCATCTTCAAGTATTTGATATATATGTCCTTCTCTACCTTCAATAGTATTATCAGGTCTTCCATTATCTAATCTCTTAACTTTAGCTTGGTCTTTCTTTAATCTATTTAAAGTATGATTCATTTTATCTATAACAGTAGGTCTATTATTCATATTATCCTCATACATCTGCTTCTGCTTTTCAGTAGCATAAGATTTATGAGTTACATCCATATAATGACCATTAACTTTAGTAATACCATTATAGATATAAGGACCATTTACTGCATTACCATTAAGCTCATAAGCAGCAGCTAAATCAAATATTAAATTAGTTCTTTTAGGTACTACAACACTTTCACTACTATCATAGATTTTACCATCTCTTACAAAGTAAGTATTCTTACCTAATGTTACTTTAGTACCTTCCTTATTTCCTGTAGGAGAGAATGTACCTTTAGGATTAATAGCATCTTTCTGATTACCTTCTTCATCATAATAATTAGTAGTAAACCAACTATTAGTCATTTGAGTATCTACTAAGTGAGTATAAAGTATATCATCATTAACTAATTTTTCATTGTAATCTCCCTTATTAATCTCATTCTTATCAATATTAAAAGGAGTATTTAATGAATATAAATATTTAAGTATTTCATTATAAACATGAGTAGGGTCTGTCTGAGTAGCAGCACTACCTCCAATAGAACCATCTACATTTAATGTAAAACTACCAGTGTTATTTTCTAAGTTAATATTCTTTGTACCTTGAGGACCACCTTTAAGAGATAAGAATATAGTACCTTTATAGCTGAATATATTCATATGGAAGCTATTAGGTAAATATAATTGCTGACATAAATCTATGAATAATTCAGTACACTTATCAGGATTAGTAGTCTTACTTAATTCATCAATAATTCTATGTATTTCTCTTGCTCTAGAATTATTAGTATCCTTTAATTTATTTAAATCAAATTCTTCTTCATTGAAATGTTTTACTCTAATAGGTTTAGGAGAATAAGTACCTCTACTATTCTTTAATAATAAATATACCTTACCATCAGCTTGACTTCTATTATAAGGTTTCTCAGTAGTCAAATCCTTATTGGTTATTAACTCTCTGTTACTAACTATACCTAACTGTATAGGAGTACCATTCATAAGGTCTTTAATAGGTCTTGTCTGGTCTTCAGTATATTTAAACTGACCTAACATAATCTTAGAAACATTAAGTTTTATTTCTTCTCCTTTTATTACTCTTTCTCTAACATTTTTAAGACCTACATAATTACCTTTTATAGCTGTAGCTGTAGATGGTAGTATACCTACCACTTGGTCATTATGATACATTACTACTTCATCATAATTACCTATCTTCTCATGCTTTAAAGTGAGTTCATCACCTACTTTTAAGTTACCCTTATTAACATAATCAAATGCACCTTTACTAACTAAATATTGATAAATATCCTTATAATTAGGATTAGCTATATCAAAATTAGTAAATGTATTAGCTGCATATTCAGAAATAGCAGGTTTATAATAATACTTTTCTGCTGACTTTTCTACATTTTCTACATTTTCTACATCAGTTTTTAACTCAGTCAAGTTATTAGTATTCTCTTGTCTTTCAGTTAATACTGGTCTATCAGGTTGAATACTATTAAGCACTTTATTTACTTCTTCATGAAGAGTATCTCTAGTCTTAGCATCTACTTCTTTAGCATATAAGTTATGTAAATCTTCAATAGCTTTTCTAACTTCTTCATATGTAGCTTTATTACTATTATAATTATCTATAATCTTATTAGCTTTATCCCAGAAATTCTTTGCATTAGGTCTATTAATATTTTCTGTTGCAGTTCTTAATGGTGATAATATATCCTGTTTCTCCTGTACAGGAGCAGTAGAATTATCATCAGCTCCAGTCTTTTCACCATTAGTATCAATAGTAAACCTTGAATGCTCTACTTTCTTATCATCTGGAATAGACTGTTTATCAGACATATCTTTAATAGCAGCAACTATAGCATTATTCAACTGCTGAGTATAATAATCATTAGTCAATAAATCTTCATTATCTGTTATCTGATAATCAGGATTAGTTAACTCTTCATAAGAAGTACTATTATTATATTTCTCTTGTGCATAAGTCTTTAATTGTGCTTTATCTTCATCATCAATATCAAGTTTATCAATAGCATTATTAACACTATTCATAAAGCTTTTAGACTTAGCATAAGTACTACCTAATTCAGTATTATTATTAGTTAATATACTTGCATCTTCAATATTCTCTTCTTTAAATATATCATCAATATCTTTATAAGTAGTAGCATTGCTAACCTTATCAAGTATTCTTCTTACATCTAAGTCTTTCTGTTTTCTTTGATTCTGATTATCTATATTAGCATGAGCTTCATCTATTTTACCAGGATTAAGCATATATTCAATAAGCTTTTCCTTATATGATTTTCTAGCTTTACCTATCTTAATTAAATCATTTAAATCTTTACTAAATCTATTATATTCATCAGCATCAATACCTAAAGAATTCTTTGCTATATCTTTAAGGGATTTTACATTAAGACTCTTATCTGATATAAGTAAATCTGGATTTTCACTATTATTGAATAACTCTAATACTTTTATAGTATTTTCTATATCATTAAGCTTTCTCTTATTACTATTATATTCCTTAGCATCTTTCTCAGATGTAAGTTTAGTATTATTATCATTAAGTACAGTTCTTACATCAGTAAGCTGCTTAATAATCTTTGATATAGTACTCTTATTGTTATCTCTGATAGAAGAACCTCTTTCTTTCCAGTCATTAAGACTACTTTTTAAATAGATAAGCTCATTTAACTGTTCATCACTTAATGTATTATTTGAAGCTTCAATTAAATCATTCTTAGTCTGTTTATATTCATTAATCTTATCTAAGAATTCAGTCTTAGATTTATTCATCTGATTAGTTATTTCTTCATCAGACAACTTATTACCATTCTCATCAGTATAAGGACTTATATAATAATCTTTTGCAGTATTTATTTTATGCTGAATATCTACTTCTTTCTGCTTTAATCTAACAAGTTCACTAGCATCATTAGTATTTGCTTGTGCCTGTTGATTAGCATTTAACTGTTCTGTAAGTTGATTTACTTGTTCATCCTTAGATACTTGTCTACCTGTATTTTTAATAATAGATTCTATGTTTTCATTGGAAGTATCACCTAGACCTTGATTAATCATTTCAACTAAATCATCAAGTTTACCTACACTATCAAACATAGTTATATCTGATATTAATTGTGAATTCTCTGCATTCTTAAATTCAAATTCATTATTATTTTGTGTAGCATTATTCATTGCTTTCTGGAAACCTTGATGTCTTACATAACCATCATAATAAGCTTTAAATTCAGGTGAATTTACTCTTTCATTAAGTTTATCTGCTATAGCTTGTTCTCTAGCAATTCTTTGAGTAACATCTCTATATTCTCCTAAAATACCACCTTCAATAGTAATAGGACTTTGAAATTTACCTTCTTTAGTAAATGACCTAAATCTAGGCATACCCATAGCACCCGTCATAGCACCTACTAAGAATTGTTCCCAAGTAGATTGGTCTCCCATAGTTTCAGTAAAAGCTTGCATAGAAGCTTTTAACCAAGAATTAGCCTCCTGTCTATTATTAGGGTCAGTAAGTGTTTTATAATAGTTATTTACATCAGTCTTATAATAATCAGCAGATATATTACTTGCTAACTGCTGATTAACTTCTTCCATACCTTCTGATATAGGATTTTTTAATGCAGCAGTATATATTTCACTCTTAGTGGTTTTAGGTGCATATTTACCTAAAGTACCTGTTATTCCTCTACCACCAATATTTTCTTCTATTTGTTGTGCTCTTCTTGCAGTTTTAAATCCTCTACCATACATCTTACCAAACTGTATTAAGTTTGATATAGTAAGTATAGGAATATTTAAAGCTAAATCTACATTACCCATATGAACTCTATCCTCAGATAATTTAGTCATAGCTTTATTATAATTATCATTTTCCTGTGCTACAAGATTATTATACATTTCAGTACCATAATAATTATCTTGTATTGACTTTAATCTTTCATTATGTTGATTAAGTAAATCAGATGATACTGCTTTATAATATTCTCTACTATTATTTAATGCTTCTATTCTACCTTCATTAACAGCACTGGTAAAGGAACCTAAAATTGAAGCAGTAGCTTGTGAAGTCTGAGCAATATTCTTTATAGTACTTATAGTAGCACCTAAATTCTTTGCTCCAGTTATAGCTAATCTACCTAAACCTCTTATAGCTCCTGCTTCTAAACCACCACTATAGAATGCACCTACAGTAAATCCTAAGTTCTTAATAAAGCTATCACCCCAAAAGTTAGCTGTAAATAATTTATCCCATATACTAGCATCTTGCTCCTGTGAAGTATAATAGTTAGGTAATTCTTTTTCAGACCAATCATTTATAGATTGCATAGCTTTTGAGAAATCATTATCCCATAATTTACTTACATCTCCATCTCCTATAGCTTTAGCACCACCATATAATAAACCCATAGTGCCATCAAGAAAAGTAGTACCTATGAGTACTGCACCTTTAGCAATACCAGCACCTAATTGAGAATACCAAGGTTGATTTTCTGCTCTTACATCTGCTGCATCTTGAAATTGCTCAGGGGAATAAACATCCTCATCGAACATTGATTCCCCTAATTTAGTATTAGTATTATAAAGAGGAGACTGCACTACATGAGGTGCAGCCTCTTCTGGATTCATCATATGTCTTAAAGGTCTCTTTATATCTAATTCCTGTAAATATTGAGCTACTTCAGGGTCATATCCACTTTGAATAGCATTATTCTGTTGCTGTAATTGTTTCCAATTCTGCAATCCACTCTTTCTTATATCTACTGGTTTCTGTTTCTTTATTTGTACCATAATTATATAAATTTATTCATATGCCTGTGCAGCAAAATCCTGTGTTAATGTATTATTTAATACTCCTAATTGAGATTGGAATAAGTAAGCTTGTTGTATAGCATTATTATAAGCTTGTCTTAATTGAGCTTTTTGTACATCAGTTAAAGGTTTACCATTTAACTTACCACTCTGAAGTGTTTTGCTTATATTCATTGCATCTTCAGCTCTCTTATCAATATTCTTTTCAACATTAGGATTAATTCCTATAGGCATTACAAATCTTATTACTTTTCCATCTTTATTCTTTGCTATATAAGTTCTTCCTTGTGCTCCAAATCTAGCATTGGTAACTGTCCATTTATTATCTTCATTTAAGAAATCTGCTAAATCAATATCTTTATCTTTCTTCCAAGTACCTGATTTTTTATCAAACTTAGCAGCATAAATTCTATCTCTACCAATATTAGCAGCAGCTATCTGATTTTTATAAGCTGTTTGTTGTGTAGGACTTAAAGCATAATCATATTCCATAAATTGTTTAGCATCACCTCTAACACCAGTATTTATGTATTTACTCCATAAGTTACCTATATTTCCAGGCTGCCAATTATTACCTTTACCTAAGTATTTTTGTGCTCCTAAAGAATTTAATAAGTCTGAGAATTCACTATTAAGATTGTTATAGTAGTACCCTTCTTTATCCTTCTGTATAGATACTATAGTAGGCTTACCACTTATATTGTCTCTTATTGTAAATTGCCCATAACCATATTTACCTTTACCTTCATGCTGATATCTTGATAAATCAGTAGCTTTTATTCTAGTTTTACTTTCATAGGCTTCTCTACCTTTCTGACTTAAATAAGTTCTACCATTCTTAGTATAGAAATACTGCTTATATTTCTCTTTCATTTTATCAGCTTCATTCTGCTCTTCAGGAGTATAAATAGGTACTTCATTTATAGCAGCTAATTGATTTTGCTGTTGTTGAGCTTGTGCTAAAGCTAATTGTTGCTGCAATTTATAATTCTCTCTAGCTTCAAAGTTCTCCATAGCTTGAACAGTATCTTGACCTATAGCAGACCACATACCTTGTTTAATAAAGTTAGCTGCTTGTCTTCTTTGATTTTCATTAGCCCAGTTACCTATTTGACTAGAATCATAAACCTGTTGATAAATAGCACCTAATACTTTATTAGTAGCAGTAGTTTCTCCATTAAGATACTTTTGTATATCATTTCTAGTTAAACCATGTTTCTGTATAAATGTATTAGTATAACTATCAATAGGTTCTCCCTTACCATAGCTACTTAAAGTTTTAGCTAAATTCTGTGCAGCTTGTGCTGATTGTGCAGTTAATAATTTACCACTATAACTCTGTGGTGTATAACTAGGATTCTTCATATAATAACTAAGACCTAATTCACTAGGGTCTTGAGCAATTAATGTAGGGTCTTGTAATCTAGCTTGCCATAATACTTGAGCTTGTTGTTGTCTCTTATTATAAGCCTCTTCAATAGGTATTATGTTACTAGCATATTGTGCTCTCATATTCATTAAGTTTCTTCTACTAGCAGCATTAATACCATTATTAAGTACATCATTAGCAGCTTCCTTTAATTGATTTGAATATGATTTATACTTACTATAAACATCAGCATCTTGTGCATTATTAGCTAACTTTTCCCATTGGTCTGCTTTCATCTGTAATTGTGAGAAAGCTTCTTCTGCTTGATATTGTGCTTGAGCATTAGCTTGATATATAGGAAGTAGCTCCTGTAAGGAATATGGATTAAATGTAGAGCTGACAATTAAACTATAATTTTTCATTAAATTCCCTCCTTTCTATAATATATTTCCAAATAAAGCCACCAGAAGTTTTATTTTTACCACATAAACACATTTTTAAAGCACTTTTTTTAATTTTTAAAGTATTAAGTATTTCACTTTTTGAGGTATATATTTTTATTAAATTATTATTAATATCATATTGTGCAATTTTTCTATTTCTACTATGACATTCTTTTATAGGATTAATTTTTATAGGATAATTATTAGAAGTTTTATATTTCCATATGTAACCATTAGCTGTTTTTGTATGTCCATTACAACAATTTATTATAGAAATATCAGAAATACCAATTATATTCTTAACACCTTTATATTCTTTTATAAAATTTCCATTTAAATCATACTGTAATACAGGTTTAAATCTTTTTAATGTTTTATTTATAATAGATTGTTTATCTAATTTTCTTCCTTTAAGCTTTAAAGATATTCTATGTATAATCTCTTTATCTCTATTTAAAAGAGCTTGTCTTATTTTTTCACATGTTTCTTTAGTATGGTGTTTTCCTTTCATTCCTAAACTACATTTCTTACGATGCTCTTCTGATAATTTTCTACCTTTCTGTTTTTTACTTATCTTCAATTTTGTTTCTTCTGAAACAATGTGACCAAAAGAGCCTTCTCCACCAGTAGTACAATTATATCCATGTTTATATGTATTGTATTTTTTAATATAGAAAGATTCTAACGTGTTT
>ENA-UERX01000768-UERX01000768.1-human-gut-metagenome-genome-assembly--contig:-NODE-768-length-22757-cov-27.395282_pt1 | contig 22757 bp, 14 predicted proteins | sample MGYA00242992_ERZ507993 | MGnify/ENA primary metagenome ERZ507993 (study PRJEB26167, sample SAMN06115487) | human gut metagenome | host: Homo sapiens | place: China:Chongqing | collected 2015-04-10... | reverse complement strand
ACGGTGCTGCGGGACCTTTTTTTATGCCCTTCTCTCAGGGCTCCGACAGCGGGCGAAGGGCTTCCCCTCCCGCATGGGCTTTCTCCGGCTGCTCATGGTACGAAGGAAATGGAAGTGAAGATTTCCCTCTGCCCCGGCGGAGGCACGGTATAGAGAAGTTTCCTTTTAGTGGTTGAACAAATTGGCCGAATTTATGTTTCTGCTATAGTTATCAAAGATTATTGAATTATTTTTTCTATTTTTGAGCAATATATAATTAACTGGTTATGGATACAATTATTCCCTATGCACTGCTGTGCTTCACTTCGTTCTTTACATTGACAAACCCGTTGGGAACTATGCCCGTATTTCTGACAATGACCAATGGTCTTGGTGAGCAGGAACGTCGCCATATTGTAAAAAGGGCTACGATCATTTCGTTCATTATTCTAATAGCTTTTACTTTTTGCGGACAGTTCTTATTTAAGTTTTTTGGAATATCCACCAATGGCTTCCGCATTGCTGCAGGTATTATTATTTTAAAAATAGGTTATGATATGCTTCAGGCACGTTATACAAATACGAAGCTGAAAGATGAAGAGATAAAAACTTATGCAGACGATATATCCATTACTCCGTTGTCCATTCCGATGTTATGTGGTCCGGGAGCTATAGCAAATGGGATTATTTTGATGGATGATGCGAATACGTGGGAGTTGAAGACAACGCTGGTGGCCGTCATAGCTGTTGTATATATCCTAACCTATATTATCTTGCGCCTGTCGACCCGTTTGGTTGATATAATAGGGGAAACCGGTAATAATGTGATGATGCGTCTGATGGGCCTTATTTTGATGGTTATTGCGGTAGAATGTTTCGTAGGTGGTATGAAACCTATTCTTATCGATATCATTCAGTCCAGTCATTAAACGTAGAGTAGTTTGTTCTGATATAAAGATTAATCAGGAAGCTGTTCAAAATTCATTTTTAGATAGGTTACTTAAATCTGAAGTTTGAATATTATTCTTAAAGGTAAAAAGGAAGAGTCGTATCATTACTCAAAAAATGGAGTTTGATACGACTCTTCTTTTTTTATGAACAGTCACCGTTTGCGGTTGTTCGAAGTAGTGCTTTCTGTACGGGAGCTTAGAGCTTAGTACATTTATTTCTTCCAGAATTGGAGAGTTCCAGCCTTAACCAGATCGTTGTGGTTTATACGATAGCCACACTTCTTGTCACCCATCTTGACTGTTTTTATGTACTCTGAGTTACTTTCCGGATTCATCGTTTCGATAACCAACTGGTCTTTTCCATAATATTTAGGATCGAGCTTGATGGTGATCTTGTCGAATGTCGGAGTAGTAAGCGTATATTCAGGTACTCCCGGGCAGTCAGGATAAAATCCCATCATGCTGAAGATAGCCCATGTCGACATGGTTCCGGTATCATCATTACCCGGTATTCCGTTCGGCTGAGTTGTGAAATACTTGGCCAGTAATTCTTTCACCAGCTTCTGTGTACGCCATTCTTCCCCTTTGAAGTAACTGAATAAGTAAGGATAAGCGATATCAGGTTCATTGGCCGGATCATAATAACCTTTGTCGAATACCATTTGTAGTTTGTCGACAAAGGCTTGCTTACCTCCCATCAGTTTGGCAAGTCCTGCAATATCATGAGGCACATAGAAGGTATAATTCCATGCATTTCCTTCGTGGAAACCCGGACTTGGTTCGAAGTTTTCACCTTGTTTCGGATCGAACGGAGAATAGAACTTACCATCGGGAAGAATTGGGCGGAGCGTACCAAATTCCTTGCTATAATAATTCTTGTATCCCATGGAACGATTATAGAACAATTTAGCATCTTCTTTCTTGCCTAAAGCTTTGGCAAGTGTGTAGAGCGAGTAGTCTGCGATATAATATTCCAGCGCATGTGATACCGAATTATCGTATTGCTCTCTCAAAGGTACATAACCCAAGTTCATGTAATCGTCGTTGTCCGGACGCATTAAGTTGTCTTTACCCGGCAAGGTTGCCGATTTATACATTGCTTCATAAGCCAGGTTGATATCGAAGTCGCGCAATCCCTTCATCCATGTATCCACGATAACCGGAAGACTCGGGTCTCCCTCCATCGTCAATGTCTCGCGTCCATAGAGTTCCCATTTCGGCAACCATCCGTGTTCACGATACATATTCAGCATTGTATTAATCATATCCATCTGTCGTTCGGGATAAACCAGTGTCATCAACTGATGCAGATTGCGGTAAGTATCCCATAAAGAAAATACGGTATAGCGATCTCCTTTTGTGGTCAGAATCTTGTCACCTTCCATCTGAGGATATTCACCATTCACATCCTGCAAAATATTAGGGTGAATCAACGCATGATAAAGTCCTGTATAGAATACCGTTTTCTGGTCCTTACTTCCACCTTCTACCATGATTCTTCCCAGATCATCGTTCCAGCGCTGACGAGCCTCCTGCTGGATGGCAGCAAAGTGTCTTCCAGACTGTTCCTTGTCGAGATTCTCTCTGGCATTTTCTATACTGACAAACGATACTCCCATGGCGACTTCAATTTGTTCTCCTTCTTCTGTATCGAAAGAGAACCAGGCACCGATGTCATCACCTGCGATATCTTTGTTATATTGTGTATACAATTTGTATTTTCCCTGATCCTTGTCCCATTCAGCCTCTACACCAAACATCGGGCGCTGTTTTTTCCAGTAGCCGGTAGCCTTAGGTGTTTTATTGACACGCATCACAAAATATATCGGAAAAACAGCCTGCGGGTTATAGCAGAATGTACCCAGCAGTTTCATACCTTCCACTTCACAATCACTTACGCGGCGCATAAACGCTCCTGTTTCGTTGGTCAAGCCTTCTCCTAAGTTCAGGAGGATATTGCTTTCTCCCTTAGGAAACGTAAAGCGTGACAACCCCGTACGTGGTGTAGCAGTCGCCTCGGCCAAGATGTTATATTTAGTCAATGAGATGGTATAATATCCCGGGGTTGCATTTTCTTTTTCATATTTACTTCCGTAGTTGTGATAGTCGACATCCAGTTTTCCGGTAGTAGGCATCAGCAGTAGAGAACCCAGTTCCGGACATCCTACTCCACTAAGGTTCACATGTGCAAAACCCGTAAAGAAACTGTTGGTATAGTCATAAGGAGTAGACCACCAGCGTGCGTCTTTATCATATTTATTATCTTCCGATCCCATTACATTAAATGGTACGACTGACATCATGCCGTTAGGACAGATAGCACCCGGGTTACAGGTCCCGAAGTTTGTCGTTCCGATAAATGGATTCACATAGTCGGCCGGTTCCTGTGCATGCAATGTACCTAAGGCAAAAAAGCTAGCCATGCAGATTAACAGTTGTTTCATAAGAATGATATTAGATAAATAAAAAACAGAAAAAGGCTGTACCAATAACTCCAGCAAGTTATTCGATACAGCCCAAAAGGTTTACTTTATGTAGGAATACCTATGAAAAAAATCAGGGGCATTAGATAATCGAAGTACGTTTCACATAATCGATAATTTCAGAAACATATCCGAAAGCCATACCTACTACTGTATCAGCAGCACCATAATATACGGCTACGCGTTCTCCGTCCTGCAAAGCTGCGCATGGGAATACTACATTAGGCACATCTCCTTGGAGTTCATAAGGTGCAGCAGGACCCAGAATATAATCACGAGTACGGTACAATACTTTTTCCGGATTATCCTTATCGAGGATAGCGGCACCCATTGAATAACGGAATCCGTTGCAGGTAGTAATTACTCCGTGATAGAACATCAACCATCCGGCTTCGGTCAGGAAAGGAACAGAACCCGCTCCGATTTTAGTACACTGCCATGCACTTTCGGGGAACGGAGTCACTTTCATTACGCAACGATGTTCACCCCAGTATTTCATGTCAGGGCTATAGCTGATATAAATATCACCGAAAGGAGTATGACCATTGTCGCTCGGACGGCTCAGCATAGCATATTTACCGTTGATTTTCTGCGGGAACAGAACGCCATTACGGTTGAATGGCAAGAATGCATTTTCACATTGATAGAATTCCTTGAAATCGAATGTATAACCGATACCGATTGTTGGTCCGTGATAACCATTACACCAGGTAATCCAATAACGGTCTTCGATCCAAGTCACACGAGGGTCATATTTATATTCCGATTCAATCATTTCCGTATTTCCAGCTTTAAACTGAATCGGTTCATGATTGATTTCCCAATTGATACCATCTTTGCTGAAGCCCGCAAAAATATTCATCTGCACTGCCTTGTTGTCGCAGCGGAAAACTCCTGCGAATCCGTCTTTGAACGGAACGACAGCACTATTGAAGATACTGTTTGATGAGGGAATCTGATAACGTCCGATTACGGGGTTTTTTGAGTAACGCCACATCACATCTGTACATCCTGCCGGGCGATCTTCCCACGGCATGTTAAATTTCTCTGCCATATTCTTTATATTATTTGGTTGTTAATTTATTCTCTTTCTCCTTCCATCAGGGTACCATCTTGTTTATATTTGAACGGTACAAAATAAGTAATCAGGAATGCCGGTATGGTTGCAATCAGCACAAAGATAAAGAACGGTTCATATCCTCCCGGCTTATTGAACCATTCACCCAATGTTTCGCATACCCAGCCGCTGAGCATACCCGGAATCATTACTCCCAAGTTCATGATACCTGAAGCAAAAGCATAATGCGCCATCTGGTGCTTTCCCGGAGCTACCTGCTGCATCATAAACAACGTCAGTCCCACGAAACCGAAACCGTATCCGAAATATTCCAATACGATACCACTGCAAATAAGCAGTCCGTTTTCAGGCTGGAACGTAGCGAACAATGCATATACCACAAAGGGTAAGTTGAATATACAGCACAACGAGAACAACGTTTTTCTCAGTCCCCGTGCCGATATATAATATCCGGCCAGCAAGGAACCTAAAACGAATGCTGCTGCACCATAAGTACCATAATAAAGTCCGATTTCCTTTTCACTCAGTCCGAGGCCACCGCTTTCTCTTGCCGCCTTCAGAAACAGAGGGACAATTTTCATGACAAATCCTTCTGCAAACCGATAGAGAATGATGAAAAAAATGTAATATACAATATGACTTTTCTTGAAGAAGTCAATCAGTACATTCGATAGTTCTTTCATCACCTGTCCAGCTGTACGCTGTTCTCCCTGCTTCTTGGCTCCGCCTGAAGGCAGCATAAACAAGTGATAGATACCCAATACAACCATAATGACACACAAGATAGTCATGATAATCATCCACGCCTTTTGGTTGGCTGCGAATAGCGCATCTCCTTCGGCGCCTGCTCCTCCATATTTTTCAATCAGATAGCCAGCCAGATATACCAGACCACCCGTAGCAATGATTTTGGCAATATTGTAAAAAGCGCCCTGCCAACCGATGTATTTTGCCTGATCGTCGTTCGACAATTCGCTCATGTATACACCGTCGCATGCGATATCGTGGGTAGCACCACTAAAGGCAATGATAGCCAGTAAGGCAATAGCTATACTAAAGAAATGGGGTAAATTCAGTGAAAATGCCACTAAGCCAAATGTGATTCCTGTTATAAGCTGGGTAACAACGACAAAGAATTTTTTCGTCTTGAATAATTCAAGAAACGGACTCCATAACGGTTTCAAAGTCCATGGAAGTAAAATCAGTGAAGTCCAAAATGTAATTAATTTATCTTCTACTCCTAATCCTTTAAACATAAGGACCGTTACCATATTCAGTACTACAAAGGGTAGTCCCATAGCAAAATACGCTGTCGGAACCCATGTTATCGGACTCTTGGTTTTTTTCGGATGATTGTTTTGTTTCATAGTATTGTCAATCAGTTAATTCATTATTAATAACATTTTGTGTCCCTGAAGTACGTAAATTTTTATCAGGGTTTTAATATATTTTAGAGTTTAGAATTTTCTTTCACCCATACTGATGCATTTCTCCACAGAAAAACTGTTATATCCGCTATTCCGATATTAAAATTTATGCAAAACAAATAGGTAGTTTTTAAAAGAATATTCTTTAACCCATTTAATTACCTGCAAATATACAATTTTCTCTCAAAAAGAAGCCTGAAATGGGCGAAGTAAGTTGTATATATCTCTAAAAAAAAGTGATAAAATAAAAGCAGGTTACTTTCCTTTCTTATTTTTAATGATTAATAGGAAGTAACCTGCTTTTATTGGGACTAATAAAACAGTCCTTTTATGATTTATTGTTTCACTTCTTTACTAAATGAATACGGTGCATCTTCTGGTGTGATACCTCTGTTCATATTAGGTTTGTTTCCCATGACATAATCGATGGTACCACCATTCTGCAAGGTAGCGTGTGTAATGTAGTTCTTGGTATATTCCTGACCGTTTACTTTCATATCCTGAATGTAATAGTTGGTGTCACTGTTCTGAGGAGCATTGATGACGATGCTCTTGCCATTTTCAAAATGGATGGTAGCTTTCTTAAACAGCGGAGCTCCCAGTACATACTGATCGGTTCCCGGACATACCGGATAGAATCCCAAAGCAGAGAATACATACCATGCAGAAGTCTGCCCGTTATCTTCATCACCACAGTAGCCGTCGGGAGTAGGAGTATACATGCGGTCCATGACCTGACGCAGCCAGTATTGTGCTTTCCACGGCTGTTTGGCATAATTGTACAGATAAATCATGTGCTGAATAGGTTGGTTGCCATGTGCATAGTTACCCATGTTCATCACCGTCATCTCACGGATTTCGTGAATCGGGAAACCATAATAGCTGTCGTCGAATACAGGAGGAACCGAGAAAACAGAATCCATCATCGTTACAAACATGGCATCACCGCCCATCAGGTCAATCAGTCCCTGAGGATCGTGGAATACCGACCATGAATAATGCCAGCTGTTGCCTTCAGTAAATGCGTCACCCCATTTCAGCGGAGAGAACGGAGACATGAACTTGCCATCCTTGTTCTTGCCACGCATCAACAATGTTTCCTTGTCGAATAGATTTCTATAGTTCATGGCACGTTTGGCAAACAGGTTCACTTCCTTCTTCGGACGCTTCAAATCCTTTGCCAGTTTATAGATACACCAGTCGTTGTAAGCATATTCCAGTGTACGAGCCGCGTTCTCATTAATCTTTACATCGTAAGGCACGTAACCCAGTTTGTTGTAATATTCATATCCCAGACGACCGGTAGAAGATATTTCCGGATGCACATTTTCCGTTCCGTGAATCAGACCCTTATAAAGCGTTTCCAGGTCATCCACCTTTACACCCTTGAAATAAGCATCCACCAGAATAGAAGCCGAGTTGTTTCCGATCATACAACCACGGTGTCCCGGGCTTGCCCATTCGGGGAAGAAACCACTTTCCTTATATATATTGATCAGTCCTTCCTGAATTTCCTTGTTGACCGACGGATAGATCAGGTTCAACAGCGGGAACAGACAACGGAACGTATCCCAGAAACCTGTATCGGTATACATATATCCCGGAACCACTTCTCCATTATAAGGACTGTAATGTACAATCTGTCCCTGTGCGTCTATTTCGTAGAACTTGCGCGGGAAAAGCAATGAGCGGTACAAACAAGAATAGAAGGTACGGTACTGATCCAGATTTCCACCTTCCACTTCTACCTTACCCAATACATTGTTCCATGCTTCCTTACCTTTTTCCACCAGCGTATTGAAATCGTCGTTGCCCAGTTCCTTCAGGTTCAATAATGCCTGTTCCGGACTGATAAACGAAGAAGCCACACGAGCATGTACGATTTCCCCTTTCTTTGTAGCGAAGCCGATGATAGCTCCTGCATGATCCGCCTGCTGTTCCGTGCCGTTCTCTTTTACGATACTGTCGGCAACGGTAGCCTGATACGTGAACGGTTTGTCGAATTCGATCACGAAATAATTCTTGAAGTTAGCCGGAACACCACCGCTGTTCTTGGTAGAGTAACCAATGATACGGTTGTTTGCCGCATCAATCTTGACATACGAACCCTTGTCGAAAGCATCCACCACTACGTAGGAATGTTCATTCTCCGGGAATGTAAAGCGGAACATGGCAGCTCGTTCTGTCGGAGTCAGCTCGGTCACTATATCGTATTCTGCCAGATACACCTTATAATAATAGGCTTTTGCCGTTTCACCCTTGTGTGCGAACCAGCTTGCACGCTTGTCTTCGTTGAATTCCGGCTTATTTACCATCGGCATGATAGAGAACTGACCATAGTCGTTTATCCACGGGCTGGGCTGGTGCGTCTGCTTGAATCCGCGGATTTTCGTTGCTGTATACTGATACATCCAGCCGTCGCCCATTTTTCCGGTCTGCGGGCTCCAGAAGTTCATACCCCACGGACGTGCGATAGCCGGATACGTATTACCCGTAGACAACTCGAAAGTAGACTGAGTACCCACCAGTGGGTTCACATAGTCTGCATAATTAGTCGCTTTGGCAAGGCAGAAAAAGCCTGCCAGCAAAATAAGTAATGATAATTTTTTCATGGCTTATTTATGATTTTATTGTTTTACTCCCCATTTTGTAGGTTGGTTGGTTAAGGTTATTTCCAGTATTCCTCCGGCAGCTATATCCTTATGCTCGATAAACGGAACATCCAGTTCCTTACCGTTCAGCGTAGCCGACTGGATATACTTGTTGTCTTTGGAATTATTCTTTGTCAGGATAGTAAACGTCTTGTTATCCCCCGGCAAGTTGATTGTTGCCTTGTCGAAGAACGGGCGTCCGATAGAATAAACCGGCTTACCCGGGCAAACCTGATAAAATCCCATTGCGTTCAGGATATACCACGCCGACATCTGTCCACAGTCTTCATTGCCCGATAGTCCGTCGGGAGCATTACGATACTGCTCCTTCAGCACACGGTCAATCAGTTCCTGCGTTTTCCACGGCTGGTTTACATAATTGTACATGTGTATAATGTGATGGCTTGGTTCATTTCCATGTGCATACTGTCCGATCAGTCCGCTGATATCAGCCGAAACATTCTCTCCTTCCAGACTGGAATCCGCAGTGAAAAGCGAATCAAGTTTACCGATGAAAGCCTGTTCTCCTCCCATCAGTTTCACCAGCCCCTCAATATCGTGTGGAGTGAACCATGTCCACTGCCAGGCATTTCCTTCGCAATAATCATCGAAACGATGGTTCGATGATTTCGGGTTGAACGGGCTGCGCCATTCTCCTTTCGAGTCGAGTCCGCGCATGAAACGCGTAGACGGATCGAAGTACAGTTCATAAGCCTTGGCAAACCGCGCATACTTTTCCTGATTCTTGTAGTCGCCTACCGCTTCGGCAAGGACAGAAATACAATAATCATCGTAAGCATATTCCAGAGCCTTGGCAACCGATTCGTTCTCGCGGTCGCACGGAATATACCCTAACGTATTCTTATAATACTTAGCCATCGGCATCAAGTGCGGCAATACCAGCGCCGGACATTTTATACCCGTCGTATCATATTCCGCAGCACGCAAGCAAGCCTTGTAAGCCTCCTGCAAGTCGAAATCAGCATATCCTTTGGTATAAGCATCGGCGATGAGCGAAGCCGCATGATACCCGATCATTGTTCCCGTATAGTTCGAAGCCAGATCCCACATCGGGAAGATGCCTCCCTCCTGATGCTTTTTCAGCAGCGAACGGATAAAGTCATTGTTCATCTGCGGTTCGATGATAGACAAGAGCGGGTGCAATGCGCGGAACGTATCCCATAGAGAGAATACCGTGTAAACCGGACGGTCTGCATTTCCCTGATGTACCTTCCGGTCCATTCCCCAGTAACGTCCGTCTACGTCGGTAAACAAATTCGGGCTGATAGCCGTATGATACATAGCCGTATAGAAAATGGTGCGGTCGGTATCACTGGAAGTTGAAACATCTATTTTTGAAAGATAGTCATTCCATGCCTGACGAGCGTCGGAGCGCACCTTTTCGAAATCCCATGCCGGAATTTCGGCATCCAGGTTTTTCTTTGCTCCCTCCGTATCGACAGCCGAGATACCCATCTTCACCATGACCTGCTCATCCTTTTTCGTCTTGAAACTGAGCAGAACCTTACAGCGAGGCTGCATCTTGCCATTCTGGTCGGTCAGCGTATCTCTTACAATCTGATACGTAAAAGGTTTGGAGAACTTGGCATAAAAACTGATCTGCTGGTCGAATGCCCAGTATTCAGTCAGCTTATATCCTTTGATTTCCGTATCACTGACCACATCCACCTGCATATCCATGTTTGTCTGATGTTGGATAGAGTAATCCATGTCGAGAATAAATCCAGCCTCGTCGCTTGCCGGGAACGTATACCGGTGCAAAGCCGCCCGCTTGGTAGCAGTCAGTTCCGCCTTTACCTTATACCGGTCCAGAAAGACCGAGTAATATCCCGGTTCGGCTGTTTCGTTCTTATGTGAGAATCCCGACGCATACGGCAGTGTCTGGCTGGTATAGTCCTGAGGATTGTAAATCTGCTTGCCTACCGTCGGCATCAGTAAAATATCACCATAATCGGCACAACCGGTGCCACTAACATGTGTGTGCGAGAACCCGTTGATGGTGGAATCTTCATAATAATATCCTGAAGAAGCATCCCATCCGTCGATGCGGGTGTCCGGACTCGGCTGAATCATTCCGTTGGGTACTACAGCTCCGGGAAATGTATGTCCGTGTCCTCCCGTTCCGATAAATGGATTTACATATGCAGCATAGTCCTTTTCTACGCTTTTCGGATTACATGAAGCTACAGCCACCGCCATTCCTACGACACATGCTATCGCACAGATTTTAATTTTCATAATATTAAGTTATAAGTTTTGGATTATTATTATTTTGATGCAGATGAAATGAAAATAGTTCCCTGATGTATTTTATATTGCAGGTGAATAGTATTCTGCAATATCTTCAATACATCCTCGATAGAATCTTTCTTTTTCAGCACGCCCGAATAAGTTGTCGAAGGACTGATATCGGGCGAGAAGATAATCTTGACCCCATATACTTTTTCCAATACTTCGGCAATGTCGAATACATCCGCATTCTTGAATGGGATCAGGTTGTTATGCCATATCGCATCCAGTGCGGCATTGGTTTCCGACACTTTCATCTGTCTGGTTACGGTATTCAGTTCCACTTTCTGTCCTGGAGAAAGTGTGATGGCTCCCTCATTATTATTCCCGGCTACTTTCACCTCACCTTCTATCAGTGAAGTTTCTGCAATCCGGCAGTTACTGGTACTTTTAAAATTAAATTTCGTTCCCAGTACTTGTACGCTCATGGCTGCACTTTGCACGATAAAAGGTTTGTGCTTGTTTTTGGTTACTTCAAAATAGGCTTCTCCATCAAGTTGCAATTCACGTTCCTCCTTTGCAAAATGTTGAGGGTACTTCAGGGTTGAGTTTTCGTTCAGCCATACTTTACTGTTGTCCGGCAACGTTATTTCTTTTGTTTCTCCATTTTCAGTCGATGCGGTAATCCATTTCTCTTGAGAATCGGCAACGAAGTACCACAGTGAGAAACCGGATATAGCCAGTATAGATGTTATTATAGCTGCATATTTAACCCAGTGATTGATACGGGAAAAGAACCATTGGCGATTCTTTTCCGTTTCAATCCGTTCGTATAGTTTCTTTTCTGCTTTTCTGATAACCAAGTCATTGTCTTGTTCCGGCAGTGTGCCCAAATGGTATAATTCCTCCCATTTAAAGAACCATTCAGCATGTTCTTTCGATTCGTTCACCCACTGGATAATGAGCAAGCGTTCTTCTTCAGTACATTCGTTTTTAAAGAAACGTACTATTGTATGATAGTTTATTGTATTCATCTTTTCACCCTGTTTGTCAAATATACAACAATCGACTGAATAAAAACACTTACTGCATGTTGAAAAACATTTTGACAATAACTATCCGGCTATTTGAACCATACATATCCCGGTTTGTTTCCCATTTCCAGTTCAAGTGTATCTCCTTCCATGATTTGCTGATGAGTAATATAACTCTTGTCGTATGGCTTTCCGTTGAGCTTCACCGACTGGATATAACAATTCTCACGGCTGGCATTCCGGGCAATGACGGTGAATGTCTTTCCGTTGTTCAGGTGCAACTGTACCTTCGGAAATTTCGGACTACCTATTTCGTACCTGCCCGATACCGGATTGACCGGATAGAATCCCATGGCACTAAATACATACCATGCCGACATCTGTCCGCAATCCTCGTTGCCGCAGAGTCCTGCCGGAGTATTGGTATACAACTCGTGAGTAATCTGGCTGATGTATTTCTGTCCTTTCCATGGCTGTCCTGCCGCATTGTACAAGTACGCTACATGATGGCTTGGTTCGTTACCGTGTGCATATTGTCCGATCATGCCCGTGCTGAAAATAGGAAGTTCGTCCTTGTCGGTAGGATGGAACGTAAACATGCTGTCCAGTTTCTGGGCAAAGCGTTCTTTGCTTCCGGTCAGTTCAATCAGTCCGTTCACATCATGTTGTACCGACCAGAAATACTGCCATCCGTTGCTTTCGCAGATATGCGGCGTATATTCGTCAGCCTTGAAGTTCTCGATGAAGTTACCCTTCATGTCACGCGGCTGCATGAACGAAGTAGCCGGATTATACACATTCTTATAATTCTGAGAGCGCGCATAGAACTGTTTGGCAATGTCTTCCTTACCCATCTTCTTAGCCATTTCGGCTATGCAGTAGTCGTCGAAAGCATATTCCAGTGTTTTAGAAAGCGACCAGTTCTCGTTATTATACTGGTCGTGCAGGTCGTAAGGAATATATCCTTTTTCCTTGTACACTCCTATGCCACGATACTCGTCGATGTTGGCTGTTGCCACACAAGCAGCCAGTGCTTTCTCTGCATCGAAGTCGCCGATACCTTTCAGGTAAGCATCCACAATCACCGGTACAGCATGGTAACCGATCATCATGTCCGTTTCGCTTCCATAGAAATTCCATACCGGCAAGCGTCCGTTCTGCTCATAAAATGCCAGGAACGACTTGATCATATCGTTGGTACGTTCAGGCTGTGTGTAAGTAAACAGCGGGTGTGCTGCACGATACGTATCCCATAAAGAGAACGTACTGTAGTTCGTCCATCCGTCGGCATGATGCACCTGTTTGTCGGGGCCATAATAAGAACCGTCCACATCACTGTATATCGTAGGAGCCAGCATACTGTGATACAAAGCCGTGTAGAACACCGTCTTTTCATCCTTGTCGGGTGTATCTATCTGTATTTTGGCAAGCTCCTTGTTCCACATAGCCTTAGCCTTTTCCAGGTACGTGTCGAAGTTATTGTCGGGAGCTTCAGCCTGCAAGTTCTTGGCTGCCCCCTCCATGCTTACCCCCGAAATGGCAGTTGCCAGCGTAATCTGTTCATTCTCGTCTGTAGTATAATCGAAACGTGCGACAACCCCTGTTCCGATACGCTTTCCATCCTTTTCGATGGCAGTAGAATCGATTGTCATCCGGGTAAACGGACGTGAGAAACGGGTGCAGAAATAAATCTTCTGTCCGCGAGCCCAGCCGTCGGAGAAACGATATCCCCGCACGGTTACCGAGTCGACCGCTTCGATATGAGAATCTTGCGTCGCATCCCAGTTCATGGCTTTGGCAAGGTTAAGGAAAATAGCCGATTCAGCTTTCGGGAATGTATAACGCTGGATGCCGCAACGTTCGGTAGCCGTCAGTTCCACATTAATATTGTAATCGTCCAGCTTTACCTGATAATATCCGGCATAAGCACTTTCGTTGGCATGTGAAAATTTGGAATATATACCCAGCGGAGCTTCGGCTTCCTTGTATGGAAGCGTAACAGGCATGAACGAAACGTCGTAAAGATCGCCTGCGCCCGTACCCGAAAGGTGTGTATGACTGAAGCCGGCAATTGTGCTGTCCGGGTAAAAATAACCGGCAATGCGGTCCCATCCGGGCAATCCGTTGTCAGGACTTAGCTGCACCATTCCAAAAGGAACCTGAGCACCCGGATAAGTATTTCCGGTAAAGTCTGTTCCGATAAACGGATTGACATACTGAGTGTAATCTTCCGTGATGTTTGAAGATTGGTTCGATGATGTACATGCGGCAAAAGCCAGAGCTGCGTAAAGTGGAATTGTCTTAAATCTCATAATACTAGTTTTGATTTTGTAAATATAACAAGAAATATGAGAAAAACACTTATTTCGTTGCTTCATTTCTGTCAATTCGCTACATTTGCCTGCATATTAGCCTTGCAATACTGGATGAAAGGAAATTTTGAAGAAACATACAAAGCTTTGTTCCGTCGCTATTATACTGGACTTTTGTTTTATGCGACACGTCTTGTGGGGGAAGATGATGCAGAAGATATAGTACAGGATGTCTTTGTTGAAATATGGAAGCGGCAGGATTCGGTGGAGTTGGGCGAACAGATTCAGGCCTTTCTTTACAGATCTATCTATACCAAGGCAATCAATCTACTGAAACATAAGGCGGTAGCCGAAAACTACAGTGCTGCCGAAATGGAATTCTACCAGAAAAGGATGGAGTATTATCAGCCCGACCATTCGGAAGTCATCAAGCGGATAGAGAACCGCGAACTGCGTTTGGAAATCAGACAGGCAATAGACGAACTGCCCGACAAGTGTAAAGAAGTATTTAAGCTCAGCTACCTGCACGACATGAAGAATAAGGACATAGCCGACGTGATGGGTATTTCCTTGCGTACGGTAGAAGCACACATGTATAAGGCATTGAAAATTTTACGCGAGAAATTGAGTTATCTGCGCATGATTCTTTTGTTTTGGTTGTAAGAGGCTCTTGCTTCTCCTACGTCTTTCTGTGATACTTTGGATAAAGAACATTACAGTGTATTATCGTTACTTCTCTAAGAATATTAAAAAATGTGATTGATTTTTAAGTGTTTCAGTTTTTTATATCTTTAAGGTTGATTTAAAAGACCAAAAACTATGAAACACTTCTTGACTATCTTATTATTGCTTCCTGTAGTGTTCGGAGCTTGCAGGAAAGACGATATTTTAACAGTTGAATACCTAAGAAGGTAATACTTTTTACATCATATTCTTACGGATAGAGAACTTCACAATAGCCATTGCCTGAATATTCTCTATTGGTAAATCCATTGGTTGATGATGCGGATTGTAGCTTACCAGCAGAATACATCCCGGATTCTCTGACCGGTTGACATATTTCACCACCAAGTAATCATCACCATCCAGACAGAACGATACCAGATACATTTCTCCGTAGATAAGATGATGAAAATCGCTGATTTCCTTGAAACCAATAATGTCACCCGATTTCAGCAGCGGATACATACTGTCTCCGCTCACATACACCGCCCCGTCGCACGAAGACATATTGGGAATGACAATCTTTCCTAACACATACTGGTTGCGGTTCATCAGCATGGTGCGCAGGTTGGCAGCCGCCGACACATCATATAGTTTCACATAGCGGTCATCCTTTATCTCCGGTGTTTTCGGAATGTATATAGTTTCCACCTCTCCCGTATACCTTCCCAACTGGCAGAGGTGTGTATCGCGATGAGGCGTTCCCTTCCCTACCAGCAGCCAGTTGTAATCCACCTCTTTCATCTTCTCCAACAGCAGTGGGAAGTCGATGCTATTTCTTGCACACCAGTTACTTAATGTAGAACGCGATACTCCTAAATAATTGGCGAGTTCCACATCTGTCTTGAAGCCCATAACTTCTTTGGCCCGCTTCACTATATCAGTTACATTGAACAATGCATCCATCTTTTTTGGGGTTAAACTATAAATTTAATTGTTTTATTTTTGAAAACATGATTATATTTGCCTTGACAAATATAGCTTATTGTTTTAATAAATCAAATTGTTTTCAAGAAATAATCAATCCATCGCCATGAATAACACGACTTTTTCTACCCGCGTTTGTGCGTGTTGCAAGCGCGAGCTTTCTTTCGAGAACTTTTACTACAATCATCGTACACAAATCTTTGACAAATATTGCAAGGAGTGCCGCAAGAAGCGGAGCAGGCAATATCGGAAAGAATGCAGGCATACCGAAAAAAATAGGAAACGGCTTATTATTACTGAAATAGACGATTCCCTTCTGCGCATGGAACTTATCCTACGTGCATTGGGAAAGATACGCGCTAGTGTCCTGCGGAAGCGGAAAAAGATACAGGAATCCGAATACCGCGACTTCGGCAATAACGATATATCTGGTTAAAAATAGAAATAGGTTTAACGGTTTTGTAAACATGATACACAAAAGTAAAACAGATGATTTACCTTTGCACTGTCATCAAGCTTGAAACGACAAAACGAACACATTTATTCACCATTTAAAGAAAGGAGCAAATTATGGCAATGAAGAAAGGTATATGGGACACCATTTTGAAAGTAATCATCGCAGTGGCATCTGCCGTGTTAGGCGCATTGGGCGGAAGTGCAATGTAATTATTCTACAAACTCTTCCCCTGCCTATTATCGGCAGGGGGACTATAAATCATATATACATTTAAACTATTTTCTTATGAAACTTATATTTCAACTAAGCATACTTATACTATCAATATGTTTTTCCAATTCTCTGATAGCACAAATTCCCAACGCCCCATCTGCTTTATTAACCCCCAATGCAGCTGAAATTAACAGATATGGAAACACTCCCGTATCCCTGTTTACAGGGACTCCCCAAATTTCCATTCCCTTATACACTGTAAAAAGCGGAAAACTTTCTTTACCTATCACGTTAAGTTATCATTCTGGAGGAGTTAAACCGGACGAACATCCCGGATGGGTGGGTATGGGCTGGTCTCTACAAACCGGAGGAGCAATTACCCGAAAGAAAAATGATGAAATTGACGAATTTGACAGAATGGATATCTTCGCTGGTTATAAAGGAGGATATTATTATGAACATAACATAACTCAGCCAGCCAATTGGGACAGCAGCGAGTTTTGGGAGCGAATGATTACAGGAAATTTTTATCTTATTGATACTGAACCCGATGAATTTTCTTTCTGTTTCGGTCCCTATTCGGGTTCCTTTATGCTTGACAGTAACGGGAAATGGGTCGTTCGTTGCAATAACGAAATATCTGTGGAGCTGAATGGACTCACTCCTATGCCTTCTTTCGGAAAAAATCCTCCTTTCGTGATGAGTAAGGCTTTTTCTGGCTTTACTCTTACCACAGAAGACGGAATTAAATATGTATTTGGAGAAGATGCTGTGGAATACTCTATGGATTTCATCAATCAGGAAGTTGCACATTGGCAAGCGATGGCTTGGTATTTAAAACAAATAATTCATCCCAATGGAGATACCATTGAATTGAATTACGAACGGGGAGATTATATTGCTCAATTGTCTTCTTCAGCTAATCGTATGATGTACGAAGGATTAGGCAATGGGAAATTGCTACAATTCAGATTTTATGAAGGAAGTTCAAGCGGAGGAACTCAAACAACCGGTCAACTGCTTGCTCCCGTATATCTAAATTCGATAAAAGCTAAAGACTGCACGATACGTATAAATAGTTCCATCAGTGAAGAGCTAACTTACACTTATGATACTTATTTTTCAGCTTACAAGCAGGCCCGGCAACAAGGACGTCTTCTTTATCATCTAATGGAAGAATATACAGACAGCTTTGAAGAACAAATCGCTCGTTTAAAATGGAAAAAATTAGATCGTATCACCATTACCGATACAGAAAACAAACTTGTAAAAGCCATCGATTTTACTTATATAAACAATCCTACCCAACGCTTAACCTTAGGAAGTATCTCAATGAATGACTTTTTGGATATTCCCATAGAAAAATATACATTCCGGTACAATGATTTGGATAAACTTCCTGAGTATCTGAGTAATGAAATTGACCATTGGGGATTTTACAATAGTCATCCATTAGACGAAAGTAATATATATAACAGTAAAGAGCCCAATCCCTACACTCTTTTATACGGTAGCTTAAAAGAAATAATATATCCTACAGGTGGCAAAACTATCTTTGAATTCGAACCTCATTATTATTCTAAGGAACTTCCTGTCAATCGATGGGAAGAATGTCAGAATGTAAAAGAAAGTGTTGCTGGAGGTATTCGTATTAAAAGAATAACCGATATACCAAACAACGGACAAAGCCCTGTTTCCAGAGAATTTCTATATGTATCAGGATATGCTCCCGGGAAAAAAGATTTACCCTCTAGTGGGATTTTGAACGGGAAAGCTATTTATATGGATACCAAAGATTATCAAGCCTCCAATGGTGAAGGAACTATATTTTATGCCACATCCTCCACTGCTTCTCTGACTCCTGTAGGAAGTAATTCGTTAGGCTATCACGTAGGATATAGTGAAGTAGTAGAAAGATACAGCGACGGAAGCTATACCATACAACACTTTACCAATATAGATTCGCCTGAATATTTGGACGAAAAATATATTATGAGTTTAGATAACGAAATATTCACTCCTTGCTCTTCGCGAGCAAATGATAGAGGAAAACTCCTGGAAGAAAATGTTTACGACGCAATGGGGAATATAGTTAAGAAAAAAAGAATCATCTACGAAAAAGATAATGAGAATACTAATTATGTACGAGCCATTTACTGCGCTCCTAATCTAATTGATACACGCGGAGCATACTTTATTCTTTCCAATGGCACTGTATATAAAATCTTTACCTACTCACTTCGCAAATCTCAAGAAATTATTACCGAATACACCAATAAAGGATCTGTAGCACGGCAAAAAGAGTGTACCTATTTATACAATACGCTCCGCCAGCTTCAATCAAAAAATATACTCGTTTATGAACAAGGAAAAGAAATAAACTACCGTACAGACTATCGCTATGCATGGCAGGATAATTCAGATATATACAACTTACACGTTTATTCGCTAGTTTCTTCGATAAAGAAGTACAGAAACAATCTGGCAGAAGAAAGTATTTCCAACAAGTTTACCTTAATAAATAACCAAATACCGGTATTGACCGATGTCTATCAAGCCGAGGGATGCGGGGCGGAAGAACTAAGATATTCCTGCCTTGTATTCGACAGAAAGGGAAATCCGATATATACAATACAAGATCAAACCACACAAAACATTTACTTGTGGGGAAACGGCGGTACGGATTTAATCGCCGAAATTCAAAATGCCGGTTATGAAGAAGTACGTCAGGCATTAGGTATACGTCCGGAATATGTATCCGACTATCAGGCTTTAATGGAAGATAAAATAGACTCTTTACGAATAAAGCTGCCTCAAGCCGAAGTTATCACCTATACCTACCGTCCTTTGGCAGGAGTTTCCTCTATTATTGACAGTAAACGATGCTGTACCTATTTTTATTATGACAGCTATTGCAGGTTATCGGCAGTGAAAGACAATGATGGAAAAACAATGGAAACATATTCATATCATATGGAACATGCCAACGATGGAAAATCAGAAAACGAACTTGAAGACATACGCCGGCAAGCATTGGAAGAGTGGGTAAATTCGTTGCGACTTTACGGAGTCTATACACTACAACCTGGAGAAACACGGACTTTCGGAGTAGAAGCCAACTATATTCCATTGGATTACCGATGGAGAATAGAAGGAGATATCGATATGATTTCCTATGAAATAAAAGAAAATAAAATAGAAATACACAATAAATCCACAGAAAATGAAAGTGGAAATATAGAAATCTACTTAGATTTAATAGATGGAGATAGGATTATGAGCACAGTACCTTTTTTCTGCAAACTTCGACCATCTAAGTTCACCATAGATAGTTTTCTATGGAATCCCCCTTATGATGGGCAAGTTACTTTGAAACTAGTTGTACGAGCCAAGAATGATTATAAACTAAATTTAATTACTCTTATCATAGACCGGAAAGAGGCTATCCATAAAGCTCCGGAAGCAGGTTATGATTCTGTCGCTTACTGGGTTACTTTAAAACGGAAAGGAAATGAAGCTTTTTATACATTAGAAGCCAGCGATTATACAGGCGAGTCTATAAGTTTACAAATACCTGTTGACGAATTATTTCCCATTGATGAATCCCTACAATAAATAACCAAGGAAAAACAAAATTATCATGAAAAAGATTATATGCATACTTTCACTCCTCATTGCTTGCCTTCATATAAAGGCACAACAAGAAATTAATTTTGATACACTCTCTGCCGGTTTCCAGTTTCATCATGATTACGAACTTCCAATAATAACCGGTGGATATTACGAAACACAGGAATTGGCCAAACGTATTGTTTTTTATACCAAAGAGCCTCTAATCATCACAGGGGGGGCATGTAACAGTATCAATGTGCATGGAAGCTATTTCAGGCTACAAAGGGGGAATTATCCTATAGAACAACAGTACTGCACGAATTTTAACGCTGTCAACCATTCCTTTCAAGCCTATTTATGGACTCCCGGTATGTATTTATTAGAAGCTATTGCCCAAACAAAATCTCTACCAACAGGTGCGACTAAACCGGATTCCATTATATTTTCAGTAGATTTTGAATTATCTTCTATCCCTGGACCGGAACCAGAACCAGAGCCAGAACCGGAGCCAGAACCGGAACCAGAGCCAGAACCGGAAGATACATTCCATATAAACTATGTTTCCGTACAAAAATTCTTAACTGAAGACCAGACGATAAAACAAACCACTTTTAATTACTTCGATGGATTAGGAAGAAATATACAGACGGTAAGTCAGCAAGTTTCCCCTAACAAGCAAGATATTGTTGAAGGTATCGAATATGACAGTTTGGGACTTCTTAAAAAAGAATACTTACCCGTAACAATAGGAAACGTCAATTCTGGAAAGTATCATATTCATCTGAAGGACAGTCTGAAAAAGCAATACTTCGATAGACGTCCTTTTACAGAAAATGAATATGAACCTTCTCCTTACCGAAGGCTAACCCAAGAGCATCCAACTGGAGAGATATGGGAAAATAAGAGTATAACACATTCCTATCTCTTTAATGAAGATACAGATTCTCTCCGCTGCATACACTATCATGTGGACGGCAATGAATTAATCAACGACGGAATGTTTTACAATGGAGAAATCCGAGTAGAACTAACAGCTGATGAAGACGGAAAAACAGTTTGTGTTTTCAAAGACTGTAAAGACAGAATAATCCTGAAACGATATTTTTCCGAAGAAAGTACACACGACACGTATTACGTTTACGATGATTTAGGCAATTTGCGCTATGTACTCCCCCCTTCCTTATACGGAGAAATATCAAAAGATATGTTAGACAAGTATGCTTATCAGTATCGTTACGACCATCGCAACCGTTGTATTTGGAAAAAATTACCGGGCTGTAGCGCCATACATTATTCTTATGATTACACAGACAGACTGGTCTTTTCACAAGACGGGAACCAGCGTGCAGCAGGAGAGTGTACATTTCAGTTTTATGATATCTTAGGAAGAGAAACGGTAAAAGGAATTTGCAAGGCAGATACAATTCCCAATTTTCCGGAAAAATCCCTTCTCACCATTCGTACTGCTGAAAATGGAATTGATGGATGTGGATATACTCTACCAAATATAAACATAGAAGTAAAGAAACTGCAAAAAGTAAATTATTACGATGATTACAGCTACTTGGATTTACCTGCTTTCCGGGAAAAGAAAGAAATACTATCTTATACGGAAATGAATGGATATGATTCAAAATATATCAATAGTATATATCCTGATCTGTCAGCTAAAGGATTAATGACCGGGCAATGCGTATATACTACTTCAGGAGAGTCCTTACCGTCCTCTTTCTATTATGATGTAAAAGAACGTATTGTTCAAAAACAAAGTGAAAATATCATGCAATCGTTTTTATCCGAGTATTATCAATACAGCTTTACTGGTAAAGTACAATCCCATCTTTATATATATCATACTATTTCTGAAGAAACTTTACGAGAAGAATATAAGTATGATTACGACCATGCAGAACGATTGATAAATGTAACCCATTGTCTAAATAATGGAGAAAAGGTTATTCTTTCCTCCAACGAATATGATGAACTCTGTAAACTGAAAAAAAGAACATTTCACAATAACCAACAGTCAATTACTTATACCTACAACATCCGAAACTGGATGACCTCCATCGAAAGTCCGCTCTTCAAGGAGGAGCTGCACTATACTGACGGAACCGGAACACCCTGCTACAACGGAAACATCAGCAGCATCAGCTGGAAGGCTGGGGAGGAACAGACCACAAGAGGTTACAGGTTTACCTACGACGGACTGGACCGCATGAAAAAGGCGGAATACGGAGAGGGGGAACGGCTTGCAGTCAACCCTAACCGCTTCAATGAGGAGGTTACCGCCTACGACAAAACGGGAAACATTCTCGGAATCAGACGCATGGGACAGACCGGAGCGCAGGAATACGGACTGGTGGACAACCTCGCACTGACCTACAGCGGAAACCAGCTGACGAAAGTTACCGACAATGCGGCAAGTTCTGCATACAGCAACGGCTTTGAGTTCAAGGACGGGGCGGACAGGGAAACGGAATACACCTACGATGAAAACGGAAATCTTACTCAGGATTTGAACCGGAACATCAAGGATATTCAATATAATTTCCTAAATTTGCCACAACGCATTGAGTTCGAAGACGGAAGTACGACCGAATACCTTTATGATGCCGAAGGAAGAAAGCTCCGCACGGTACACAAGGCAGACGGAAAGAC
>ENA-UERX01000754-UERX01000754.1-human-gut-metagenome-genome-assembly--contig:-NODE-754-length-23154-cov-29.047233_pt1 | contig 23154 bp, 18 predicted proteins | sample MGYA00242992_ERZ507993 | MGnify/ENA primary metagenome ERZ507993 (study PRJEB26167, sample SAMN06115487) | human gut metagenome | host: Homo sapiens | place: China:Chongqing | collected 2015-04-10... | reverse complement strand
CTTCCCATTCCGAACAGAGAAGTTAAGCTTCGTCACGCCGATGGTACTGCGCAAGTGGGAGAGTAGGTAGTCGCCGTCTTTAGGGTCCTGCAGCAACGGTGCTGCGGGACCTTTTTTTATGCCCTTCTCTCAGGGCTCCGACAGCGGGCGAAGGGCTTCCCCTCCCGCATGGTAACTTCTCCGGCTGCTCAGGATATGATGACAAATGGTACTTGAGATGTTTCTGTCCATTGAATTGGGGGAGAGGGACATTAGCAAGAATTAGATCATTGCTTGACTGTCTGATGAAAAACTCGAATTTTTATTGTACCTTTGAAAAACTAAATCTAATTTTCAATAATAACTATAAAGTAAATATGAAAACACGTATCTTTCGCTTTTGGCAGACAATTTGTTTTAGTGGACTTTTGGGCGTTTCATCTCTCTATGCACAAGCACCAGTAGCAGACTATGTACCTGCTCCTGAAAATTTGCAGGCACGAAAAGAGTTTCAGGACAGTAAATTCGGTATCTTTCTTCATTGGGGACTTTATAGTATGTTCGGACAGGGAGAATGGTATATGACTAATGAGAATATTGACTGTCATGAATATGCGAAGGCGGCATCCGGTTTTTATCCTTCCCGTTTCAATGCGCACGACTGGGTTGCAGCTATCAAAGCTTCGGGAGCAAAATATATTTGTTTTACTTCCCGGCATCACGAGGGATTCTCGATGTTTGATACCAAATATTCTGATTATGATATTGTAGACGCTACCCCGTTTAAACGAGATATTATTAAAGAACTGGCAGAAGAATGCCAAAAGCAAGGCATCAAGTTGCATTTGTATTATTCACATTTGGACTGGACAAGAGAGGATTATTATCCTTTGGGAAGAACAGGGCGTGGAACCGGACGTACTTCTCATGGGGAATGGAGCACGTATTATCAGTTTATGAATAATCAGCTGACTGAATTACTAAGCAATTACGGTCCGATAGGAGCTATCTGGTTCGATGGGTTATGGGATCAGCCTGACGATTTTGACTGGGGACTGAAGGAACAATATGCCTTGATTCATAAATTGCAGCCCGCTTGTTTGATTGGAAATAACCATCATAAAACGCCTTTCCCGGGTGAGGATTTCCAAATGTTTGAACGTGATCTTCCCGGAGAGAATACGGCAGGACTTTCTGGACAGTCAATCAGTGCCTTGCCGTTGGAAACATGTGAAACGATGAATGGCATGTGGGGGTACAAAATAAAAGACCAGAATTATAAATCGGTTACCGAACTGATACGTCTGCTGGTGCGTGCAGCTGGCAAAGGTGCTAATCTGTTGATGAATATCGGTCCTCAGCCTAACGGTGAACTGCCTGCCGTGGCAGTCGAACGACTAAAAGGAATAGGTGAATGGATGGATAAATATGGAGAAACTATCTATGGTTCGACTGGTGGCAATGTCGTAACAGCTTCATGGGGAACCACTACCCGTAAGGACAATATGCTTTATGTGCACTTGCTGGCAGACCAGATGCCTCAGTTTGTAACTTTACCATTGACTGAAAAAGTTGTGTCTTCCACCTTGTTCGACTCTGGAGAAAAGGTGAAATGGGAAAAGATTGATGGAGGAATTGTATTGCATACAGCAAACTTGAAGCCGTCGGCCGATTGTATCGTAGCATTGAAATTAAAGTAAAAAATCTGTCAGAATTGCTGGAAGTAATTTTTCTTGCTTATATTTACAGAAAGAAATAAAAACAATGTTATGGTGATAAAAACTATTTTAGATACAGATTTATATAAATTTACTACTTCGTACGCTTATATCAAACTTTTTCCCTATGCATGGGGAACATTCACATTCAAGGATCGGGATGAAACAGAATATACAGAAGGCTTTCTGGAAGCATTGAAAAGTGAGATACACAATTTGTCGTTGGTATCGCTTCGTAAAGAAGAACTGGAATATATGTTTTCACATTGTCGTTTTTTACCGCGGATTTACTGGGAATGGTTATCTTCTTTCCGTTTCGATCCCGATAAAATAGAAGTATGTCTGGACGAGCAACATCATTTGCATATAGAAGTAACCGATTACTTATATAAGGTAACACTATATGAAGTTCCTTTGCTGGCGATTGTTTCGGAAATCAAGAACCAGTTCTTGAACAGGGTTCCGGATAAAGAATCTATTTTAGCCAAGCTGGCAGGAAAAGTTGAATTATCGAATGAGCACCATATGCCATTTTCTGAGTTTGGTACTCGGCGCCGGTTCTCGTTTGATGTGCACGATATTGTAGTAGCTTATCTGAAGGAACATGCCCGTTACTGTACCGGAACATCAAACTGCTATCTTGCCATGAAATACGATATGCGTCCGATGGGAACCCATCCGCATGAATGGTTTATGTTTCATGGAGCACAGTTTGGTTATAAACATGCTAATTACATGGCACTTGAAAACTGGGTAAATGTATACGATGGTGATTTGGGTACAGCCCTTTCGGATACGTATACATCCGACTCCTTCTTGTCTAATTTCAGCAGGAAGCAAGCCAAGCTTTTCGACGGGGTACGATGTGATTCGGGTAACGAATTTGAATTCATCGACCGGCTTACTGCTCGTTACAAGGAATTAGGCATTAATCCGCAGACTAAAACGATTATTTTCAGCAATGCACTCGATTTTGAGAAGGCATTACATATCTTCGATTATTGTAAAGACAAAATAAACTGTTCTTTTGGTATCGGTACGAATCTGACAAATGATACAGGGTATCATCCCTCAAATATTGTTATGAAATTATCCCGTTGTAAGATGAATATTAACCAAGAATGGAGAGAATGTGTTAAATTATCAGATGATATGGGAAAACACATGGGAAGCAACGCTGAAGTAGAGGCTTGTTTGTATGAATTACGTCTAAAATAACGTGCGAAATACTAATTTGTTGCTAAAATGAATAAAAAACTTTCATTTTATTTTGTGATGTCGAAATATTCTCTACCTTTGCAAGCGTTTAAGACAAATAAAAGATAATAATGAATACATTTCTTATACATATTTTGCTATGCGGTATTATTATTCTATTGGTGCAACCAGTGGGAAGTGAGCCGTGTGCATGACGGTATAAGATTTATGATATAAAGCCTTTCTCACTTCTGGTGCGAAAGGCTTTTTGCTTAAATAAAACAATATAAAGATATACGTTTATGAGCGACAGATTATTTATTTTTGATACGACGTTGCGCGACGGAGAACAGGTTCCCGGTTGCCAGTTGAATACAGTCGAGAAAATTCAGGTAGCAAAGCAGCTCGAAGCTTTGGGAGTAGATGTGATAGAGGCAGGATTTCCTATATCAAGTCCGGGCGATTTTAATTCTGTAATTGAAATTTCGAAAGCCGTAACTTGGCCTACCATCTGTGCTTTGACGCGTGCTGTTCAAAAAGATATTGATGTGGCTGCCGAAGCATTGAAGTTTGCCAAGCACAAACGTATTCATACGGGGATTGGAACATCGGATCCTCATATCAAGTATAAATTCAATTCTACTCGTGAAGAGATAATCGAGCGTGCAGTAGCGGCCGTAAAATATGCTAAGCAGTACGTAGAAGACGTAGAATTCTATGCGGAAGATGCCGGTCGTACAGAAAATGAATATCTGGCTCGTGTAGTAGAAGCTGTCATCAAAGCAGGAGCTACGGTTGTCAATATCCCCGATACAACAGGATATTGCTTACCCGATGAATATGGTGCCAAGATAAAATACCTGATAGATCATGTCGACGGAATCGACAAAGCAATCATTTCTACCCATTGTCATAACGACTTGGGCATGGCAACAGCCAATACTATCAGTGGAGTATTGAACGGTGCCCGTCAGGTAGAAGTAACCATCAATGGTATCGGCGAGCGTGCCGGAAATACAGCTCTGGAAGAAGTTGCCATGATTTTACGTTGCCATCACGGCATTGACATCGATACCAACATCAATACCCAGAAAATTTATCCTACCAGCCGAATGGTTTCCAGCCTGATGAATATGCCGGTTCAGCCCAATAAGGCCATTGTAGGACGTAATGCTTTTGCCCACTCATCAGGAATTCATCAGGACGGTGTGCTGAAGAATGTGCAGACGTATGAAATTATCGATCCGAAGGATGTAGGTATAGACGATAATGCTATTGTACTGACAGCCCGCAGTGGTCGTGCGGCATTGAAACACCGTCTGCATGTACTGGGTGTTGAAATGAATCAGGAAAAACTGGATAAGGTATACGAGGATTTCCTGAAACTTGCCGACAAGAAGAAAGACATTACCGATGATGATATACTTGTACTTGCCGGAGCCGACCGCAATGTGAACCATCACATCAAGCTGGAATATCTTCAGGTGACCAGTGGTGTGGGAGTTCGTTCGGTTGCCAGTCTGGGACTGAATATTTCCGGCGAGCACTTTGAAGCAGCAGCAACGGGTAACGGTCCGGTAGACGCTGCCATCAAGGCTGTAAAACAGATTATCAAGCGTCAGATGACCCTGAAAGAATTTACCATTCAGGCTATCAGCAAGGGTAGTGATGATGTAGGTAAAGTTCACATGCAGGTAGAATACGACGGACAGATGTATTATGGTTTCGGAGCCAATACCGATATCATAGCAGCATCGGTAGAAGCTTATATAGATTGTATCAATAAATTCAGAAAATAACTAAATGAGATTTTAAGTATGGCTAATACATTATTCGACAAGATATGGGATGCACACGTAGTGCAGAAGGTAGAAGAAGGACCTACCCAGTTGTATATCGATCGTCTTTATTGTCACGAAGTAACAAGCCCTCAGGCATTTGCAGGAATGCGCGCCCGCGGATTAAAATGTTTCCGCCCGGAAAAGATTTACTGTATGCCCGACCATAATACTCCGACTCACGATCAGGACAAACCGATTGAAGATCCAATTTCTCGTACACAGGTTGACACACTTGCCAAGAATGCAGCCGATTTCGGATTGACGCATTTCGGTATGATGAACAAGAAGAACGGTATCATTCATGTGGTAGGACCGGAAAGAGGACTTACTTTGCCGGGAATGACCATTGTCTGTGGTGACTCGCATACTTCTACTCATGGAGCCATGGGAGCAGTTGCTTTCGGTATCGGTACCAGTGAGGTAGAAATGGTTATGGCTTCACAGTGTATTCTTCAGGCACGTCCGAAGACCATGCGCATCACTATCGACGGGAAACTGGGTAAAGGTGTAACGGCAAAAGATGTAGCACTCTACATGATGTCGAAAATGACGACAAGCGGTGCAACCGGATATTTTGTAGAATATGCGGGCGAGGCCATCCGCAGTCTGACCATGGAGGGACGTCTTACCTTGTGTAACCTGAGTATCGAAATGGGAGCTCGTGGAGGTATGATTGCTCCGGATGAAGTTACCTTCGAATACATCAAGGGACGCGAATATGCACCGAAGGGAGAAGAATGGGATAAGGCACTTGCTTACTGGAAAACACTGAAGAGTGACGATGATGCCGTATTCGATAAAGAAGTCTGTTACGATGCAGCCGATATTCAGCCAATGATTACTTACGGAACCAATCCGGGTATGGGAATGGCTATTACCGACCATATTCCTACTACAGAAGGCATGAGTGAGGTAGAAAAGAGCTCATTCGAAAAGTCTTTGCACTATATGGGTTTCCAGCCGGGCGAATCTTTGCTGGGTAAGAAAGTGGATTATGTGTTCCTCGGAGCATGTACCAACGGACGTATCGAAGACTTCCGAGCTTTTGCTTCTATCGTGAAGGGACGAAAGAAAGCCGATAATATCACAGCCTGGCTTGTTCCGGGTTCGTGGATGGTAGACGAGCAGATTCGTCAGGAAGGACTGGATAAGGTTTTGGAAGAAGCAGGTTTCGAAATCCGCCAGCCGGGATGTTCGGCTTGTCTTGCCATGAACGACGATAAGATTCCGGCAGGAAAATATTCAGTTTCTACCAGCAACCGAAACTTCGAAGGACGTCAGGGACCAGGTTCTCGCACCTTGCTTGCCAGTCCGCTGACTGCCGCCGCTGCCGCCGTAACCGGAGTAATAACCGATCCCAGAACACTTATGTAATTCGTAAAATTGTGCATCATTATGAAACAGAAATTCAACATCATAACAAGTACTTGTATTCCTTTGCCATTGGAAAATGTGGATACAGACCAGATTATTCCGGCACGCTTCCTGAAAGCAACTACCCGCGATGAAAAGTTCTTTGGCGATAATCTTTTCCGCGACTGGCGTTACAATCCGGATGGTTCACTGAACAAAGATTTTGTACTGAATAATCCAGCCTATAGCGGACAGATTCTGGTAGCCGGAAAGAATTTCGGCAGTGGTTCAAGCCGTGAACATGCAGCATGGGCCATCGCAGGTTATGGTTTCCGTGTGGTCGTATCGAGCTTCTTTGCCGATATCCATAAAAATAACGAACTGAACAATTTCGTGTTGCCGGTAGTTGTAAGCGAAGGTTTCCTGAAAGAGTTGTTCGATTCTATTTATGCCGATCCGAAAACTGAGGTCGAAGTGAATTTACCGGAACAAACCATTACCAATAAGGCAACAGGTAAGTCGGAAAAGTTTGAAATCAATGCCTACAAGAAACATTGCTTGATGAACGGACTCGACGACATCGATTTTCTGGTAGAAAATAAAGATAAAATAGAAGCTTACGAAAAAGCTCGTAACTAATTAAACAATTTCAATGAACAATCATCCGAGAATAGAAATCATGGATACCACACTCCGCGACGGTGAGCAGACCAGCGGAGTGTCCTTTGTGCCCCATGAAAAATTAATGATAGCCCGTTTACTGCTGGAAGACTTGAAAGTCGACCGTATAGAAGTGGCTTCGGCTCGTGTTTCCGAAGGTGAAGCCAAGGCAGTAAAAATGATTTGCGACTGGGCAGCTCGTCGGGGAATGTTATCTCGGGTAGAAGTGTTGGGATTTGTCGACGGAAATGTGTCTGTCGACTGGATTTACAATGCGGGATGCCGGGTGATCAATCTGCTGACGAAAGGATCGGAAAAGCACTGTAAGTTTCAGCTGAAGAAGACGTTGGAACAGCATCTGGCAGATATTCGGCAGGTAGTGAGCTATGCCCATGAAAAAGGCATGGATGTGAATGTCTATCTCGAGGACTGGAGTAACGGCATAAAAGATTCTCCCGATTATGTATTCGGACTGATGGACGGATTGCAAGATTGCGGCATCAAGCGTTTTATGTTGCCCGATACATTGGGTATTCTCAATCCGTTGCAGGTTATCGAGTATATGCGGAAGATGAAGAAGCGTTATCCCGATGTGCATTTTGATTTTCATGCGCATAACGATTACGACCTTGCAGTGAGCAATGTGCTGGCAGCCGTGCTGAGCGGTGTCAAAGGATTGCATACTACCATCAACGGTTTGGGTGAGCGTGCGGGAAATGCACCGCTGGCCAGTGTACAGGCTATCTTGAAAGACCACTTCCATGCTATCACCAATATCGATGAAAGTCGCCTGAATGTAGTCAGCCGTATGGTAGAGTCTTATTCGGGAGTAACTATCCCGGCCAACAAGCCGATTGTAGGCGACAGCGTATTTACTCAGGTGGCCGGAGTACATGCTGATGGCGATAACAAGAATAACTTATATTGCAACGACCTGCTTCCTGAACGTTTTGGCAGAATACGTGAGTATGCGTTGGGTAAGAATTCCGGTAAAGCAAATATACGGAAGAATCTGGAGAGCCTGGGACTGGAGCTGGACGAGGAGTCGATGAAGAAAGTGACCGACCGCATTATCGAGCTGGGCGACCGTAAGGAGCAGGTTACGCAGGAAGATTTGCCTTACATCATATCCGATGTGCTGAAGCACGACACCACAACCAATAAGGTGAAACTGCTGAGTTATTTTGTCACGCTGGCAAAAGGACTGAAACCGATGGCAACTTTGAGTATCGAGATCGACGGAAAGGTTTATCAGGAAAGTTCTTCCGGCGATGGACAGTACGATGCCTTTGTACGTGCGTTGCGTAAGATTTACAAAGACATCTTAGGACGTACCTTCCCGATGCTCGTGAACTATGCGGTCACCATCCCTCCCGGCGGACGTACGGATGCCTTTGTGCAGACAGTCATTACCTGGAACTATGAGGACAGGGAGTTTCGTACCCGCGGCTTTGATGCCGACCAGACGGAAGCGGCTATCAAGGCGACAATTAAAATGCTTAACATTATAGAAGAATCAAAAAAATAAAGAACTATGGATTTTAAAATAGCTGTATTGCCAGGCGACGGAATCGGTCCTGAAATCTCTGTTCAGGGCGTGGACGTGATGTCGGCTGTGTGTGAGAAATTTGGACATAAAGTAAGCTACGAATATGCGCTGTGCGGTGCGGATGCCATCGACAAGGTGGGAGATCCGTTTCCGGAAGCAACTTATGAAATATGTAAGAATGCCGATGCTGTATTGTTCTCGGCTGTAGGCGATCCGAAATTTGATAACGATCCGACTGCGAAGGTTCGTCCGGAACAGGGATTGCTCGCCATGCGTAAGAAATTGGGATTGTTTGCCAATATCCGTCCGGTTCAGACTTTCAAATGTTTGTTGCATAAGTCACCTTTGCGCGCCGAACTGGTAGAAGGTGCCGATTTTCTCTGCATCCGTGAACTGACCGGTGGTATGTATTTCGGAGAAAAATATCAGGACAACGACAAGGCTTACGATACCAACATGTATACTCGTCCTGAAATCGAACGAATCCTGAAGGTTGGTTTCGAATATGCCATGAAACGCCGCAAGCATCTGACGGTAGTCGACAAGGCAAACGTGCTGGCCTCTTCTCGTCTGTGGCGTCAGATTGCACAGGAAATGGCTCCTTCTTATCCGGAGGTGACTACTGACTATATGTTTGTAGACAACGCTGCCATGCGTATGATTCAGGAACCTACCTTCTTCGATGTAATGGTTACAGAGAACACATTCGGAGATATCCTGACCGACGAAGGCTCTTGCATCAGCGGTTCTATGGGATTGCTGCCTTCGGCTTCTACTGGTGAAAGCACTCCGGTATTTGAACCTATCCACGGATCATGGCCGCAGGCTAAGGGATTGAACATCGCCAATCCGCTGGCACAGATTCTGTCCGTAGCCATGTTGTTCGAGTATTTTGACCTGAAAGAAGAAGGTGCGTTGATTCGTAAGGCAGTCGATGCGTCGCTCGACGCATATGTGCGTACTCCCGAAATTCAGGTAGAAGGTAAGCCTAAATATGGAACAAAGGAAGTAGGTGCATGGATTGTAGACTATATCAAAAAAGCATGATACATTCTTACTGCTGAATTTGAGTGATAATAACAAAAATACCGTTGCTGCATGTCTTGCAGCAACGGTATTTTTGTTACGGGGGTATAATGACTTCTTCTGCTGTTACAGAAGAATATGCAGGCCGGTTACTTTCAATGCCCGTTGAAATCAGAATTTCTTTGTGCGGATATGGCAATAAGGTTCTCCTCCCGTCTTGTCATAATAGTGCTGATGATATTCTTCTGCTTCCCAGAAAGTAGAGGCAGGAGTAAGTTTGGTATTCACCACGTATCCTTTTTCACGCAGCAGAGCAATGACCGCTTCGGCTTCCTGTTTCTGTTTTTCGTTCAGATAAAAAATCTCACTACGGTACTGCGGTCCGATGTCGGGACCCTGTCCGTCGGTTTGTGCCGGATCGTGAATCTCGAAAAAGAGCTTGCACAGTTCTGTGAACGATGTTTGTTCGGCATCAAATTCCACCAGCGTGGCTTCGGCATGTCCGGTGGTATGTGCCTTTACTTCTTCGTAGGCGGGATGTTCTTTATGTCCTCCGATGTAACCTACAGTGGAGCGTACCACCCCTTTAGCATGTTCGAACTGGTATTGTGCTCCCCAAAAACACCCGCAGGCGAATATGGCTTTTTCTATTTTCATGATGGTTTCTGTTTAAATGATTGTTCAAACTTACAAAAACTTTTTAATATACACTTATCCCCACGGATTATTCCATTACCTTTGCTTGCAGATTTAATTAAAATTGTGTCTGGATGAAAAGAATATTTCTATGTTTGATATGCGTTCTCTCGTTGGCAGCCGGTCGCGCGCAGTCGTACAACGAGCTGGTGGAAAAAGCTATGGACTATACATTTAAAGATAGCCTGCAGCAAGCCGAGCAACTGTTTCGCGAAGCTTTGCGGCTTGACCCTTACAATGCCCGAAATGCTTTGCTCTTTTCCAACCTGGGAACTGTACTGAAACGTCAGGGCAAGATAGACGAAGCAATAGAATCGTATACCATGGCATTGAACATTACTCCCTATGCTACAGCTATCCTGTTGAATCGTGCGACTCTTTATATGGAGAAAAACCTGACCGAGAAGGCTTACTTGGACTACTGTAACGTAATCGATTTGTTGCCGAACGATAAGGAAGCCCGTTTGTTTCGTGCTTATATTTATATGAAACGACGCCAGTATAAAGAGGCTCGTATCGACTATAATGTAATATTAGGTGTAGATGCCAAGCACAAGGCTGCTCGTCTGGGACTGGCTATGCTGGACCAGAAAGAAGGAAGATATATAGCTGCGCGAAATGGAATGGATTTGCTGATAGAGGATTATCCGAAGGATGCTTCTTTATATAAAATGCGCGCTAATCTGGAGCTGGAGCAGAACTTGCCCGATGCCGCTTTGCTTGATTTGGAAGAGGCTTTGAAACTTGATAGCCGGGATGCCGATGCATATGTAGTAATGGGAGATATTTATTTACAAATGGAAAAGAAGCATGAGGCAAGTGAAGCTTATGAGAAAGCAGTTTCACTGGGTATTCCTCGACTGGAGCTGATGGAAAAAATAAAGAAATGCAAGTAATTGACTGATAAGTGTTTAAATCTCTGCTGAAAATTTGTACAAATTTTAAAAAAAGATGCCGAGGTTTTGGGTAAAACGTCGGCACATTTTTTTTTAACGTGCCGACGTTTTATTGAAAATGACTGCTTGTTTTCTTTATGAATGGCGGGAAAGGTAAAAACGGTGCTTGAAAGACTTGGATCAAGCACCGTTTTATCTGTTTATATCCGGTAAAAATAGTTGACTGTGTTCCTCTTTTCTATCTGACGAATTTCCGAATCACTTCGATAAAATCCTTAGCATATTTATCCCTCTTGTATTCGCCGATACCGCTGATTTCGCCGAAGGCTTCTATCGTAGTAGGACGTGATGAGGCAAGCAGGTGAAGTGTCTTGTCGGAAAGCACGATATAAGCCGGTATCGCCTGCTGGTCGGCAAGTCTTTTTCGCAGTGCACGGAGCTCTTCGAACAATTGTTCGTCTTCGTTTTCGAACACCATTGGAGTAGGGAACAAAACATCGTTCGGGGCAGTCTGTTTACGTCTTTTCCCTGTTGCCTTCTCCGTGTAATCTTCACGTTTGATGACAACCAGCAAAGCACGTTCGTGTCCGAATAATACTTTTCGTCCGGCTTCGGTTATTTTCAGGTGATTCTTTTCGTTGTATGCCACTTCAAAGTAGCCTAAGTTCAGCATTTGCAGCAGGTAGTCCTGCCAGTCGCGAGCCGGAATATCCCGTCCGGCACCGTAAGTTTTCAGCTTGTCGTAGCCCCGTTCGATGATTTCCTGCGTAGCAGCTCCCTTCAGTATATCTATCAGCGTATTGGTAGCTACCTGCTGGTCGGCGCGTGCGATGGCACTCAGCGCCTTTTGTACGATAATGGTACCGTCGAACCGTTCGGGAGGATTGCGGCACACGTCGCAGTTTCCACAGTCGTGATCCATTGTTTCACCGAAATAGTTCAGCAGAATCCGCCGGCGACAGATATCCGCTTCGGCATATTGCTGCATACGGTTCAGCTTTTCCATATTGATTTCCTGCTGATTGCTTTCGGCTGCAAACTTCGAGAGCAATACGATGTCGCCGAAAGAATAAAACAGCAGCGTGTCGCTGGGAAGTCCGTCACGTCCCGCACGACCGATTTCCTGATAAAAACTTTCAATACTTTTGGGCAGGTTGTAATGAATTACCCAACGCACATTCGACTTGTCTATTCCCATTCCGAAGGCAATCGTTGCACAAACTACCTGCACACGATCGTTGATGAAGTCATCTTGTGCTGCCTCGCGTGCCGCCGTGCTGAGTCCGGCATGGTAGACTGCTGTCGAAATGCCATGCTCTTCCAGCATTTCCGCCACCTTTTCTGTCTTGTTGCGGCTCATGCAGTAGATAATTCCACTTTCTCCGCGATGCCGCGCGATGAAATCGAAAATGGTACGCATCTTTTCTTTTTGCTGATAACCGCGTTTCACGTCCAGACTCAGGTTGGGGCGGTCGAAAGAAGAAATGAAAACTTTCGGGTCTTTCATGTCCAGTTGCTTAATGATATCCTGCCGTGTAATTTTGTCGGCTGTAGCAGTCAGCGCCACCACCGGAACATCGGGAAACTGCTGCCGGAGAACTTTCAGTTGGGTATATTCCGGACGGAAGTCGTGTCCCCATTGCGAGATGCAGTGCGCTTCGTCGATAGCAAACAGAGAAATACGGATATCTTTCAGCAGAAAGTTTATTTCGGTCATGAGCCTTTCGGGCGATATATAGAGCAGTTTGACTCTTCCCTGTCTGCACTCAAACCGGATATTGGCATCAGCTGTTTCATCGTTTGTACTGTTCAGTGCACGGGCAATGATACCATTCGCCTGCAAGCTCTCCACCTGATCCTTCATCAGTGATATCAGAGGAGAAACTACAATGGCAGTTCCTTCCATGAGCAATGCCGGAAGCTGGTAGCATATTGATTTGCCTCCTCCGGTGGGCATAAGTACAAGTGTATCTTTCTTATTTAAGATTTGAGTAATGATTTCTTCCTGTAGAGGTCGGAATTGGGTATATCCGAAGTATGATTTCAGCGTTTTCAGTACCATTTTCTATATTTATGTAATTGGCGGCAAAGATAGCTCAATCTTTTAAAATATCGTTTATCTTTTATTTGTAGGCTGTTCCAAATGTGAAAAAATGATATAACGCAAAAATAAGCTCGTATTTCTGTTGTAAAATACAAAAACTCTTAGCAATTTTGTATAATTATAGTATTTTAAAGCGTAGAAACAACCATTATCTAAATAAAAAGACAGATGAGAGAAGAGGACAAATTAATGACCGAATATGGTCGGGTTTCAGAGAAAAGGCCCTATAATCTTCGGGAGAGGAAGATAAAGGATGCGCCTTACCGTAACATGATCCGCGCCGAGCTTGCGGATGAATTGTATGATAAAATTATGAACATTATTGTTCTTCAAAAGAAGTACAAGGATCCTAATTACTCGGCAAAAGACCTTGCGAAAGAGCTTAAAACTAACACCCGTTACTTGTCGGCTGTCATCAATTCCCGTTTCGGAATGAACTATTCATGCCTGGTAAATGAGTATCGGATTAAAGACGCTTTACACATGCTGATAGACAAGCGTTACGCAGAGAAAAATGTGGAAGAAATCAGTACGATGGTAGGTTTTGCTAATCGACAATCGTTCTATGCTGCATTTTACAAGAATGTAGGTGAAACACCGAATAATTATAGAAGGCGAAAGCTGGAAAACAATAGATAACAACTAGAACAAACGAAGACTTAGCAATAATAAAATAACGGGATGTCATTCCAGACGGAAGAAAGGGGTACAGGCAAGGCTTTTTTCTGACTACTCTTTCTTTGCGCTTGGAATGACATTTAGTTTAAGGCTTTTTTATTAGATAATGGATGTTTATATATAAAGAAAAAAGAGATATGTCAGAAAATTCGTTTTCATACACTGTAGAACAGTTTGCCGATTTGCAGATATTGCGTTATCGGGTTCCCGGATTCGAGCAGTTGTCGTTACGCCGCAAACAGCTGGTGTATTATCTTTCGCAGGCTGCTCTGGAAGGAAGAGATATCTTGTTTGATCAGAATGGTAAGTTTAATTTGCAAATACGCCGTTTGCTGGAGGCTGTTTATACTTCTTTTAAAGGTGACCGGACGACTGAACAGTTTCGTGCGCTGGAAGTCTATTTGAAACGCGTATGGTTCTCGAACGGAATTCATCATCATTATGCATGCGACAAGTTCGTGCCGGCGTTTACGGCAGCATATCTGGAAGAGGTAATCAAGTCGTTGCCTGAAGAGGTGCTTCCCCTTGAAGAGGGAGAAACGCGTCAGGCCATGTGCGATAAGTTGTTTCCGGTAATCTTCGATCCCTCTGTCATGCCCAAACGTGTGAATCAGGCTGATGGAGAGGATTTGGTACAGACTTCGGCTGCCAACTACTACGAGGGAGTCACCCAGCAGGAAGCTGAAGATTTTTATGCCGCTCAGAAGAAGGCGGATGATCCGGAGCCGGTAATGTATGGCATGAACAGCCGGCTGGTAAAAAAGGACGGCCGTGTATATGAGCAGGTCTGGAAGGTTGGGGGCATGTATTCTGCTGCTATTGAGAAAATAATAGTGTGGCTGGAAAAAGCAGAAGCTGTAGCCGAAAACGACGCACAGCGTGAGGTTATTCGTCTGCTTGTGGAATTTTATCGTACCGGCGACCTGAAGGTGTTCGACGCATATTCCATAGCATGGCTTAAAGATACTGGTTCGCTGGTAGATTTTGTCAACGGTTTCATCGAAAGCTATGGCGATCCGCTGGGCATGAAAGCCAGTTGGGAGTCGATAGTCAACTTTAAGGACATGGAGGCTACTCACCGCACGGAAACTATCAGCAGTAATGCACAATGGTTCGAAGACCATTCGCCGGTTGATGCACGTTTCAAAAAAGAAGAAGTGAAAGGTGTTTCGGCAAAGGTGATTACGGCAGCTATTCTGGCGGGCGATTTATATCCGTCGACTGCTATCGGAATTAATCTCCCTAACTCAAACTGGATTCGTAGCGTACATGGGTCGAAGTCGGTTACTATCGGCAATTTGACAGATGCCTATAACAAGGCTGCCCGTGGAAACGGTTTCCGTGAAGAGTTTGTATATAGTGACACGGAACGTCTGTTGCTGGAGAAATACGCCGACATAACCGATGACCTGCATACCGACTTGCATGAATGTCTGGGGCATGGTTCGGGTAAATTGCTTCCGGGCGTAGATCCTGATGCACTGAAAGCACATGGTTCGACAATAGAAGAAGCACGTGCCGATTTGTTCGGACTGTATTACTTGCCTGATGCCAAGATGGTAGAGCTGGGGCTTGTACCTGATGCTGAGGCATACAAAGCTGAATATTATTCGTATATGATGAACGGGCTGATGACACAGCTTGTACGCATAGAACCGGGATGTACGGTAGAAGAGGCGCACATGCGTAACCGCCAACTGATTGCTCGCTGGGCTTTGGAACATGGAAAGGCTGAGCATGTAGTGGAGATGGTTGTACGCGACGGCAAGACTTATGTACGTATCAACGATTATGCCAAGTTGCGTTTGCTGTTTGGTGAGCTGCTGGCCGAGATACAGCGTATCAAGAGTGAGGGCGATTATGAAGTAGCACGCCAGCTTGTAGAAAAGTATGGCGTACAAGTTGATCCGGTATTGCATGCCGAAGTGTTGCAACGTTACCGCAGCTTGCATCTGGCTCCTTATAAAGGCTTCTTGAATCCGGTTTACACGCCGCAGACAGATGCCGAAGGAAATATTGTAGACGTATATATTTCTTATACGGAAGGATATGCCGAGCAGATGCTCCGTTATAGCCGGGATTATTCTAATTTATAATTATCTTCCTGTAGCAAGAGATTGTTCCTGAGAGAAGTCTTTTGTTACAGGATTTATCGTTTTTTATCATGGACAATATACACGAAGTTATTAGAGATATCAAATCGAAGTTCCGCCTTTTTATGAATGGCATGATATCGCAGAGTATGCGCGAGAAGGGGATGGGGTACAAACTCAATTTTGGCATCGAATATCCGCGTATAAAAGAGATAGCTGCCGAATATGAGCCGAATCATGAACTGGCTCAGGCATTGTGGAAAGAAAATATCAGAGAATGTAAGATTATGGCAGGGCTGCTTCAGCCTGTCGAAACGTTTTATCCTGAGATAGCCGATATTTGGATTGAAGGAATGGATTATCCGGAACTGGCAGAGTATACGGTCATGAATCTTTTCCAGCGTTTGCCTTACGCTTCGGAAGTAGTGTTCCGCTGGATGGCAGACGAACGGGAAATGTTTCAGTTGTGTGGCTTTCTGCTGATGGCGCGTTTGTTGATGAAGGGTGAAAAGTTGAACGAACGTGCAGAAGCGGAGTTTCTCGACCAGGCTTATACAGCGATAGAAGGCAACTGTACATCGGTGCAGAAGGCTGCTGCGGTTGCATTGCGTAAGTTTGCACACCAGTCGCGGGAAAGCAAAAAAGTTGTAAGCAAACAGCTCGGACTTTGGATGAAATCGGAAAATCAGACGGTACGTGCACTGGCAGAAGAGATAAAAGCTGATATGGAATACTGACGTTTAGACAACTTGAAATAAAGAAATTTTTCTTTTATTGATTTTCTAAATTACACAAAAAAGATTAACTTTGAACCCTGAACGAATTACCGGATGGAAGAGAATATAAAAGATAAGGCAAAACAGATTCTGACGGATTATCTTCAGAAGAACGGGCATCGGAAGACACCCGAGCGTTATGCTATACTCGACACTATCTATACCATAAAAGGACATTTCGATATAGATATGCTGTATTCTTATATGGCTGAGAAAGAGAAATTCCGTGTAAGTCGTGCTACTCTTTATAACACAATCATACTCTTGATTGATGCCGGACTGGTTATCAAGCACCAGTTTGGCAATACTTCGCAGTACGAGCGTTCGTATAACAATGAAACCCACCATCACATGATATGTACTTCGTGCGGAAAAGTTTCCGAATTCGAAGATGAAGCTTTGAAACAGGCTATAGCCGAAACCAAACTGAAAGGTTTTCATGCTTCGCACTACTCCTTATATATATATGGACTGTGCAATAAATGTATGGCGGCCAAACGTAAGAAAAGTAAATAAACTTATTATAAAAGTTGGAAATCATGAAAGTAGATGTATTGCTAGGTTTACAATGGGGCGACGAAGGAAAAGGAAAAGTAGTCGATGTATTGACTCCGCGCTATGATGTTGTTGCTCGTTTTCAGGGAGGACCGAATGCTGGTCATACTCTGGAATTTGAAGGTCAGAAATATGTACTCCGCTCTATTCCTTCGGGAATATTTCAGGGAGATAAAGTTAATATTATCGGAAACGGTGTGGTACTTGATCCGGCTTTGTTCAAAGCTGAGGCTGAAGCTTTGGAAGCAAGCGGTCATCCGTTGAAGGAGCGCCTGCACATTTCCAAAAAGGCTCATCTGATTTTGCCTACTCACCGTATTCTGGATGCTGCTTACGAAGCTGCAAAAGGTGCTTCGAAAGTAGGTACTACCGGTAAGGGTATCGGTCCGACTTATACTGATAAGGTAAGCCGTAACGGTCTTCGCGTAGGCGATATTCTGCATAACTTTGAAGAAAAATATGCAGCTGCTAAGGCACGTCACGAAAAGATTCTGAAGAGTCTGAATTATGAATACGATATCACTGAACTGGAAAAACAGTGGATGGAAGGTATCGAATACTTGCGTCAGTTCCCGCTGGTAGACAGCGAACATGAAATCAATAACCTGTTGAAGGAAGGCAAGAGTGTGTTGTGTGAAGGTGCTCAGGGTACTATGCTGGATGTAGATTTTGGTTCGTATCCGTTTGTAACTTCTTCTAATACGATTTGTGCTGGTGCTTGTACAGGTCTGGGACTTGGTCCTAACAAAATTGGTGAAGTATATGGTATTATGAAAGCTTACTGTACACGTGTTGGTTCAGGTCCTTTCCCGACAGAATTGTTCGATGAAACGGGTAAGACTATTCGTGATTTGGGACATGAATACGGTGCAGTAACCGGTCGTGAACGTCGTTGCGGTTGGGTTGACTTGGTTGCTCTGCGTTATGCTATCATGATAAACGGTGTAACTCAGCTTATCCTGATGAAGAGTGACGTACTTGATGGTTTCGATACTGTTAAGGCTTGTGTGGCTTACAAGGTAAACGGTGAGGAAATAGATTACTTCCCGTTCGACATAACTGAAGGTGTAGAACCTGTTTATGTAGAATTGCCGGGTTGGAAGACAGACATGACGAAGATGACAAGTGAAGATGAGTTCCCGGAAGAATTTAATGCATACATTTCATTCCTCGAAGAACAGCTTGGTACTCCTATCAAGATTGTATCTGTAGGTCCGGACCGTGAACAGACTATCGAACGTTATACCGAAGAATAATTAGTGAACATATATTTGTTCCCGCAGATAGGAAAAAGATTCCGCAAGTAGAATGCTGCTTGTGGAATCTTTTTTGTTTGATACTTTCCTAATAAAGTAAACATACACAATATCGTTGTGGAGCATGGAGGGGGATTTTTGTATGTGCCGGGCAATAATTGTACGGCGCCCCGGAAGTTGTTTGCTTGCAGGGGAAGTGAGCTGACATAGTCTATGGCATCTTGTATAAGTTGAGTGGCATCTCCTTCTGTTGGATTGACATATACTTTGGCTTCGATATAAGGAATAGGATATTCGGAACGCCGGTAGCCGCAAAAAGAAAAATCGGGAACACGGTCGCCATTGGGGTAAGCGTAGTAAATCAGTTTGCCGTCTTCGGTGATATGAATAGGCATTCAGGGGGTTGTCTTAAAATAAGCATTTGAAGAATGACAGATGCATATACCTGCCGAGATCAAAAGAATTTTTTTTATCGTGTCTTTCATAAATGTGATATAATGTTTGATTTGTGTGGGCAAATGTATGAAATAAAAGGAAATAAATGCTACCTTTGCCTGCACTTTGTAAAGTTGGAGCGAATATATGATTTCTATTGAAGGACTGAAAGTTGAGTTTGGAGTTACTCCTTTGTTCGAGGATGTTTCGTTTGTCATTAATAAGAAAGACCGTATAGCACTGGTCGGTAAGAATGGTGCCGGTAAGTCGACTATGCTGAAGATTCTGGCTGGATTGCAGAAGCCTACAGAGGGAAGTGTAGCGGTGCAAAGAGGTGTGACTATTGGCTATTTGCCTCAGGTTATGATTCTAAGTGACACGCGTACCGTTATGGCGGAAGCGGAAATGGCGTTCGAACATATATTTGAGCTGCAAGACAGGCTGGCTAAGATGAACCAAGAATTGGCTGACCGTACAGATTACGATTCGGAGAGCTATCATGAACTGATAGAACGCTTTACGCACGATAACGAACGCTTCCTGATGATGGGAGGAACTAACTATCGGGCGGAAATAGAACGTACACTCGTCGGTTTGGGATTCAGCCGTTCCGATTTTGACCGTCCAACCAGTGAGTTCAGCGGTGGATGGCGTATGCGTATCGAATTGGCAAAGCTATTGTTGCGTCGTCCTGATGTGCTGTTGTTGGACGAGCCGACCAACCATTTGGATATTGAGAGTATTCAGTGGCTGGAGAATTTTTTGAAAATGAGTCCCGGAGCTGTTGTACTGGTAAGCCACGACCGTGCTTTTATCAATAATGTGACTAATCGTACGATAGAAATATCGTGTGGACATATCTATGATTATAAAGTTCCTTACGATGAGTTTGTCGTACTTCGTAAAGAACGTCGTGAACAGCAGTTGCGTGCTTATGAAAATCAGCAGAAAGAGATAAAAGATACAGAAGACTTTATTGAACGTTTCCGTTATAAGGCAACAAAGGCTGTACAGGTTCAAAGTCGTATCAAACAATTGGAGAAGATTGTTCCAATTGAAATAGATGAGGAAGATAATTCAGCTCTTCGTCTGAAGTTTCCTCCTGCCATGCGTTCCGGAAATTATCCGGTAATCTGTGAGGGCCTCCGAAAAGCCTATGGTGATCATGTAGTGTTTCACGATGTAACACTGACTATTAACCGAGGAGAGAAGGTTGCTTTTGTAGGAAAGAATGGTGAAGGTAAGTCTACTTTGGTAAAGTGTATTATGGATGAGATTCCTTATGAAGGTAAGCTGGTTATCGGTCATAATGTACAGATAGGCTATTTTGCACAAAATCAGGCGCAGTTGCTCGATGAGAATCTGACAGTGTTTGATACGATTGATTCTGTAGCCAAAGGAGATATTCGGTTGAAAATACGTGACATACTCGGTGCGTTTATGTTCGGTGGTGAGGCTTCCGATAAGAAAGTAAAAGTTCTTTCGGGAGGTGAACGGAGCCGTTTGGCTATGATTAAGCTGTTGCTGGAACCGGTGAATCTGCTGATACTGGATGAGCCTACCAATCATTTGGATATGCGTTCCAAGGATGTACTGAAGGAAGCTATCCGTGAATTTGATGGAACGGTTATTGTTGTTTCTCACGACCGTGAGTTTCTGGACGGACTGGTAACGAAGGTTTATGAATTTGGCGGAGGTGTTGTGAAGGAACATATCGGAGGTATTTATGATTTCTTGCAAAAAAAGAAAATGGAAAGCCTCAATGAACTGCAACTATCTCAGTCACCTACGACTGCTCAGTCGGTCAAGAAAGACGATCTGGTACCTGCCAGTGAGAGTAAATTGTCGTACGAAGCTCAGAAGGAGCAGAATAAGAAAATCCGTAAGCTTGAGAAACAGGTTTCCGATTGTGAAGCTCTTATAGAGCGTCTGGAAAAGGAAGTGGCAGCACTGGAAATGCAGATGGCTACGCCTGAAGGAGCATCCGACATGAAATTGTACGAACAGCATCAGCAACTTAAAAAACAGATTTCGGATGCTGAAGAAGAGTGGGAGAGTGTTTCCCTGGAACTGGAAGAACTTAAAAATTGAAAGACTAATTATAAATGCTTATGAAAACAAAACATTTTGCTGCTGTGGCAGTGCTCGTTGCTGCTGCCATGACAAGTTGCGCCGGACAAAAGGAGGCTAAAAGCACTTCTGGCATTGACTTGGCAAATCTTGATACTACAGTTTCTGCAAGTCAGGATTTCTATCATTATGCGTGTGGTGGCTGGATGAAAAATCATCCTCTGACAGCTGAATATTCTCGCTATGGCACATTCGAAGTACTGATTGAAAATAATCGCAAGCAGTTGCAGGAGCTTATTGAGGGCTTGGCTTCCAAACAAAATGAACAGGGAACATTGGCTCAGAAGATTGGTGATGTATACAATCTGGCAATGGATAGCGTGACTCTGAACAAGGAGGGTATGAATCCGATTAAGCCGGAACTGGATAAGATTGCTGCTCTGAAAGACCGGAAGGAAATTGTTCCGATGATGGTAGAGCTGTTGAACTGTGGTATCGGTACTTATTTTTCAAGTTTTGTTTATGCCGATCCGAAAAACAGTGATGTAAATATGTTCCAGATAAGCCAAGGTGGATTTAATTTGGGTGAAAAGGAATATTATCTTGATAACGATAGTGCAACTGTCAATGTGCGTGAAAATTATAAGAAATACATTTCTAAACTCTTTACTTTGGCAGGTTTCTCTGAAGCTGAGGCTCAGCAGAAAATGGCAGATGTAATGGAAATAGAAACTTCTATCGCTAAAGAAGCTTTCAGTGCTGTACAGCAGCGTGATCCGGAAGCTAACTATCATAAGATGTCTTACGCTGATTTGAAGAAGACGTTTGCAGGTATCGACTGGGATGCTTATTTGAAGGGTTTAGGCATTAAGGAAGTTACTGAACTGAATGTAATGCAGATAGAACCTCTGAAAGAAGTTGAAAAACTGATTAATACATTGCCTGTATCTAAGCATATCTCTTATTTGCAGTATAATTTGCTGGATGCTGCTGCTCCTTATCTGAGTGATGATTTTGTATCTGCTCGTTTTGATTTCTATGGTAAGGTGTTGTCTGGACGTCAGCAAAATTCTCCTCGCTGGAAACGTGCTGTCAGTGCTGTAGAAAATATGTTGGGTGAGGCTGTAGGACAAATGTATGTAGAAAAGTATTTCCCTGCAGCAGCCAAAGAACGTATGGTTAAGCTGGTAAAGAATTTGCAGGAAGCTCTTGGAGAACGTATTCAGGCTCAGGAATGGATGAGCGACAGCACCAAGATGGTTGCTCAGGAAAAACTGGCTGCTTTCCATGTAAAAGTGGGATATCCTGATAAATGGAAAGATTATTCAAATCTGGAAATCAAGAAGGATTCTTACTGGGCTAACGCTTGCCGTGCTAACAAATGGGGACTGGATGATATGTACAGCCGTCTTGGCAAGCCAGTCGACAAGGATGAATGGCTGATGACACCTCAGACTGTAAATGCTTATTATAATCCTTCTACAAATGAAATTTGTTTCCCTGCCGGAATTCTGCAATATCCGTTCTTCGATATGAATGCTGATGATGCATTCAATTATGGTGCTATCGGTGTGGTTATCGGTCATGAAATGACTCACGGGTTCGATGACCAAGGTCGTCAGTACGATAAGAACGGTAACTTGACCGACTGGTGGGCTAAAGGAGATGCAGAACGCTTTGATGCTCGTGCAAAAGTGATGGTTGATTTCTTCAATAACATCGAAGTATTGCCGGGACTGAAAGCAAATGGTGAATTGACATTAGGTGAGAATCTTGCGGACCATGGAGGTCTGAATGTTTCATTCCTCGCATTCCAGCATGCCATGAAGGAAAATCCTCTGGGCGATATTGATGGATTTACTCCGGAACAGCGTTTCTTCTTGGCTTATGCTACAGTATGGGCTGCCAATATTCGTGATGAGGAAATTCGTTCTCGTACAAAGTCGGATCCTCACTCTTTGGGTGAATGGCGTGTAAACGGTGCTCTGCCTCATATTCAGGCTTGGTACGATGCTTTCCATATCACTCCGGAAAGTCCGATGTACATTGCACCTGAAAAACGTGTAAATATTTGGTGATGTAGTATTTTTCCATGTCTTTAGAAGGTCATGCTTTGGCAACTGTTTAGTTCGCTGTGGTATGACCTTTTTTATTGTTTCGTTGGGATGTTGGCGAAAAGAAGCATCGAAGCAGATGTTTTCTGTCTAAAAACATAGTTTAGTAACACGAATGAATTTGTTGCATTTCTGCTCATTAATTTCTAATTTGCGCA
>ENA-UERX01000750-UERX01000750.1-human-gut-metagenome-genome-assembly--contig:-NODE-750-length-23263-cov-31.265246_pt1 | contig 23263 bp, 20 predicted proteins | sample MGYA00242992_ERZ507993 | MGnify/ENA primary metagenome ERZ507993 (study PRJEB26167, sample SAMN06115487) | human gut metagenome | host: Homo sapiens | place: China:Chongqing | collected 2015-04-10... | reverse complement strand
CAGGCCAGCATCAGGAAGCGGCCAGCCACGGGCTTGTTGTCCACATACAGGAACAGGGGGCCGATCATGACCATGACGGTCATGAAGATGGTGCCGCCCAGGCTGCGGTAGCGGGACAGGGCGGTGCGCTGGCTCACATCATCGGTCATCACGCTGGACAGGGTGCCGAAGGGCACGTTGACGCAGGTGTACAGTGCCTCATACAGCACATAGGTGATGAACATGTAAGCCAGACGCAGACCGTAGTTGATGTTGCCCACATTGACAAAGCCCAGCACACAGAGCACTGCCATGGGGAACGAGAAAGCGCGGATCCACGGGATGAACTTGCCGCCCTTGGTGGCCTTGCGGGAGTCCACGATTGCACCGATGATGGGGTCGTTGACGGCATCCCAGATCTTGGTGACCAGCAGCAGGATACCCACATGGAAGGGGTTGACCTGCAGGATCAGGGTGTAGAAGATCGACAGATACATGGCGCGGTACTGCTCCGTGAAGCAGCAGCCCAGATCGCCCAGTGTATAGCCGATCTTGTCCTTCATGGAGAAGGGCCGAACGGTCTTTTTCTGGTCCATTGCGTTTTATCCTCCTTAAAAAACAGATGAAACCACGAGGCTTTTCACACAAGCCTCTTCTCTTCAATTGTATTATACGTTAATTTTGCGTCAAAGCATATCCAAAAAATGATTGAAAACTATCGCAAATTGATGTATTATGCAATTATGACAGTTGTACTTTTCAGTTGTGTACAACAAACTGTCGCATCTGACAGTTCCACGGAGGGAATTTTGGTGAATTATACAGCCAAACGTTATCTTTTTGAACAAAGCACGGTTCGGGAATTCTTTTCCGGCGCGTATTATGACCTGTTTCTGGTCATGCGGGGCAGCGGTGTGTTCCGGTGCAGCGAGGTGGTGCTGCCCGCCCAGCAGCAGAATCTGATCATCCTCAAGCCCGGGCAGGGCGGCAGACTGGAATATGCCGGAGCCTACGGCCCGCTGGAGATCATCCGGGTGCAGTTGTCTCCCCAGATGCTGGCGCAGTTGTCGGATGAGGACACTGACTTTGAAAAAAGCTTCAACGTGGTGCCCTTCCGGCAAGTGGCTGTCCGGCCGGACAGCCAGATCTATATGCTGCTGAAGAATCTTGCCCGGAAACTGCTGGTGCTCCCCCAGGAGAGCAGCCAGTTCGGCGCGGCGGCGTTCGAGCACGGCATCCTGCAGATGTTCGTGGTACTGGCACTGCGTGCCTGCATCCATGCCGAATTCCACACCGCTTCCGTCAGCCGCCACCACCTGATGCTGGATGAGGTATTCCTGTTTATTCAGGCGCACCTCACCGAGGAACTGACGTTGGATCGTCTGGAAAAGGAGTTTTTCGTCTCCCGGGAGCATATTGCCCGGGAATTCAAACGCCAGACCGGCCAGACCGTGCACCGCTACATCGTAAAGGCCCGGCTGGACCGCTGCTGCACCCTCATTGAGCAGGGCCTGCCCATCACCGAGGTGTACAAGACCAGCGGTTTCGGGGGCTACAACCACTTTTTCCGCGCCTTTAAAAAGGAATACGGTATGACCCCCAAGGAATATTTCAGCACCACCCGGCAGGATGCCCGGGGATGAGCCTTTGCAAAAGAAGTCCCGGCTGCAATTTTTGTGCAGGCTGAAACGTATTTTATATAAAACGGCAGCTGCCGTTTTTCAACGAACGATCTCCATTGCTGACAGGAGGGAAGCTCTATGAAACTTTCTGCTGATTATCGTGCCCTTGCGCTGAATGCCCTGCGTGGCAGATGGAAGACAGCTGTTCTGGCCGGACTGATCGCCAGTTTGCTGGGAGCCAACATTGTGAGCAGCTCAGACAGGGTCATCTCCAACATGAGCCAGAACGCCAACGGCGACACCCCAGGGTTTGCCGGGCTGCTTTCCACCGGCAGCGGCGGCGTGCTGGCGGTTCTCGTGATCTGCATCCTTGCCTGGGCAGTGTTCACCGTCATCGTGAGCGGTGCGGCGCGGCTGGGCTACGCCCGGTTCAACCTGAACCTTGCAGACGGCAGGGACGCTGCCCTCTCCGACCTCGCTTCCCAGAAGCACCGCCTGTGGGACGGCTTCTGCATGAATTTCCTGCAGGGGCTTTATGTGGCGCTCTGGTCGCTGCTGCTGTTCATCCCCGGCGTGGTAAAAGCCTACAGCTATGCCATGACCCCCTATATCATGGCCGAGCACCCCGGCCTGACGGCCAACGAAGCCATCACTGAATCCCGGCGCATCATGGACGGCAACAAGTGGCGGCTGTTCTGCCTCGATCTCAGCTTTCTAGGCTGGGAGCTGCTCTGCACCCTGCCCATGCTGATTGGTTTCTCTCTCGTCTTTGCCTTCACCCGCTCGGCGGATACGGTCCTTGTTCCGCTGATCCTGCTGTCCATCCCGCTGAGCGCCGGCTTTTTCTTTCTGCACCCCTACGAGGAAGCGGCCTGGGCGATCTTTTACCGGGATATCACCGCCGCACCTTCTGACACCGAGGAAATCTGAGAATGAAACACACCGCCTGCTATCACCTGCCCGGACTGTTCGAGTTCTACGAGCTCTACCGCCTGTTCCTGCCCCTGTTCCGGGAGCACCGGGAATATTTTTATGACTGGTGCGAGATCGGCTCCATCTACGGCGCGCCGCCGGATTGCATCTGGGGCGGGGGCCGCGTGGAGGCCGGGGAGCACTCCCCCGCCGAGGTTCTGGCCCTGACCCAGGAATACGGCATCTCTGCCCGGCTCACATTCAGCAATTCCCTGCTCCGCCCGGAGCACCTCTCAGACCGGAAATGCAACGCAGTGTGTCAGCAGTTTGCCCAGCGGGGCACTGTGCAGAATGGGGTCATCGTCCACTCCGAGCTGCTTTTGAACTACCTGCAGCAGCATTACCCAGAGCTTTATCTCGTATCCTCCACCACCAAGGTCCTGACGGATCCTCAGGCGTTTCAGGCAGAGGTCCGGCGGCCGGAGTTCCGGTATGTCGTGCCGGACTTCCGGCTGAACAAGTCCTTCGATGCCCTGGATACGCTCTCCCAGCCCGAAAAGGACAAGGTAGAATTTCTCTGCAACGAGTGCTGCTGGTTCGGCTGCACCGAGCGCAGGCGCTGCTACGAAGCCGTCAGCCGCAAAAATCTGGGGGAGGTCTGCGAACATCGGTGCACCGCCCCCGGCGCGCAGGAGGGCTACCGCTTTTCCAAGGCAATGGAAAACTCCGGGTTCATCGGCACTGCGGACATCCGGGAGCGCTATCTGCCGTTGGGCTTTTCCAATTTCAAGCTGGAAGGGCGCGGGCTGGGCAGCGCGCTGGTGCTGGAGTTTCTGCTCTATTATCTGACCCGGCCGGAGTATCAGATCCACGTCCGGGAGGCGATCTATCTGGACAACATGCTGGACCTCTTTTAAGGGTTGCGCCACCGGCGCAGTGTGGTATAATCAGCATAACAGAGCACTTGCAAGCGGCGCTCTGTTCCGTCCAATCCAAGTCAGGAGGAGATCGTTATGGAATTCACTCAGCTTATTGCACAGCGGTATTCCTGCAAAAATTTTGGTGCAGGCAAGGTAGACGCTGCAGCACTCCACACCATTCTGGAGGCCGGTCGGCTGGCACCCACCGCCAAGAACACCCAGGAACAGCGCATCTACGTCGTTCAGTCCGAAGAGGGGCTGGCAAAGATCGATGCTGCCACTCCCTGCCGCTACGGTGCCCCCGTCTGTCTGGTGGTCGCCTATGACAAGAACCACACCTTTACTTACCCCGGCGAGCGGATGAACTCCGGCATGGAGGATGCCGCCATCGTGGCCACCCACCTGCTGCTGGGCGCTGCCAATGCAGGCGTAGACAGCTGCTGGGTCAACTTTTTTGACCCGGACAAGCTGGCAAAAGCGCTGGGTCTGCCCGAAAACGAAGAGATCGTGATGCTTCTTGATCTGGGCCACGCTGCCGAGGGTACAGGTCCCCTGCCCAACCACAGCTCCCGCAAGCCTCTGTCTGAAACGGTTACGTTCCTGTAACCATCACAGGGATGCAAAAAAGCCCCCGCACGTTGGTTTTCCGGCCAACATGCGGGGGCTTGTGTTTTATTCCAGTTTTCAGTTCTGCGGGTGGACGATATCCCGCCAATCCAGATCTCCACGCTCCAGACCGTGGATGAGCACCTCCGCGGTGGCGATGTTGGTGGCCAGCGGGATGTTATGCACATCACACAGGCGCAGCAGGGTCATCTCGTTGGGCTCGCTGGGCTTTGCGTTGATCGGATCGCGGAAGAACAGGAGCAGATCGACCTCATTGCAGGCAATGCGGGATGCGATCTGCTGATCACCGCCCTGAACACCTGCCAGAAAGCGCTGGATCTGCAGACCCGTTGCCTCAGAGATCAGCTTGCCGGTGGTGCCCGTAGCCACCAATTTATGCTGGCTCAAAATCCGGCAATACGCCGTACAGAACTGAACCATCAGCTCTTTTTTGGAGTCATGCGCAATCAGTGCAATCGTCATCGGTCAACCTCTCCTTTGTTTTGCCAGTGGGCATTTTCTTGCATATATCATAGTATCACAGTTTCCGTTCTTTTACAACCGTTTTTTAGACAAACTTCATACTTTTTTCGGAAAAAAGCGCCAGAATTCACCAAAAGCAGTGTTTCAGCGTTTTATCCTTCTTCAATTGTCTAAAGCATCCTGCCCGGCAGGTGCGGTCTCCTGCGCAGCATCCGTGGTGCCTGCGGCGGGGTCTGTGGTCGTATCTGCTGCCGTATCCGTGCCGGTTTCGGTCTGGGCGGGGGCAGTCTGGTCAGCGGGGGTGCTGTCTGCGGCGGTCTCCTGCTTGCCGATGGTGCCATCTTCATTCAGGGTACCATCCTGCATGGCGAAGTAGGCGTTGAAGATATCCGCCATCAGGTTACCAGCACGGGCACCGCCGCCGCCGTATTCCACAACAATGCCAATTGCGATCTGGGCATCCTCTGTCGGGCCGTACGCGATCATCATGGTATTGGTGTAATGCCTATAGCTGCTGCCGGAATAGTAACCCTCACTGCGCTGGGGGGTACCGGTCTTGCAGGCGATGGTATACGGGTAGTTCGCCAATGCGGAGATCGTCTGAGACACGCCGATCATTCCCTGCTGTATCAGATCAAAGGTCTCCCCCTTGTCCTCAATCACATCCATGACCTCGGGCTGGGTCTCCTGCAGCACTTCACCAGTGTTGGAATCCAAAATCGCCTTGACAAAGTGGGTACGATAACGGGTTCCCCGGTTGGCAATGGTGGCGGCATAGGTCGCCAGCTGCACTGGCGTGACCACCGTGTTGCCCTGGCCAATGGCCGCCTGGATATCCAGGGATTCCATATAGTTGGAGTCGTTCTTGGTGGTCAGGTGGCCTGTGGCCTCGCTGACCTCCACGCCGGTGCGCTGGCCCAGGCCCAGCTTATAGGCGTAGGCATCGTAGACATCACTGGTCAGGCGGCGGCCCACATCATAGAAGAAGATATTGCAGCTCCACTTGATTGCGTTGACCACATCAATGGGGCCGTTGCCATGGCCGTGCTGTGTACATTTGGGGCGGTAATCCTTATAGTAGGTATAGACCCTGGTACAGTTGACCGTGGAATAGCGGTTAATGAGCCCGGTATCCAGCGCGGCGATCGCCACAGCGGGTTTGAAGGTGGAACCCGGAGTATACAGGCCCTGTAAGGCCCGGTTGAACAGTGGCAGGCTCTCGTCGGCACTGTACTCGCTGTACTGTGTGGCATAAAGATTCTGGTCGAAGCTGGGGTAATTCGATGCGGCCAGCACACTGCCGTCCTTCACATCCAGCACCACGGCGGCACCGGCGGCAGCTTTCATGCTGCCGGTGTTGTAGACCCGGTTGATCATGTCGATGTTCTCGGCCAATGCCTTGTCCACCGCCTTCTGGAACCGGCTGTCGATGGTCAGCTGGACGGTGTGGCCCGGCTCGGGCACAGTGGTCAGGGCCGTATCCACAATGACACCATCGGAGTTGCGGGTGATGGTCTCCACGCCATCCTTGCCCCGCAGTTCGTCCTCATAGGCCGATTCCAGGCCCGAGATGCCGATGATGTCGTTCATGTTGTAGCCTTTTTCGCGCAGGGGGTAGGTGGTCTGGCCGTTTTCATCGGTCACCTTCCACTTTTCAGCGGTGATCTTGCCCACCCGGCCCAGCACATGGGGCAGCACCGTGGATTGCTCATAGCTGCGGGTACTCGTTTCCACGATCTCCACACCCGGCAGCGAGAGGCTGTGCTCCTTGATGGTCGCCACGGTGGCCTCGCTGACGTTTTCCGCCATGATAAAGTTGTTCACATTGGAAAACGCCTGCAACTGCATCTCGTAATGGATACCGCCCAGCGTGCGCTGCCAGCTCAGCGGATAGCTGGCAAGGTCGTAGTCCTCCACCAGCTTCTCCATCACATCATTGGCCGTTGCATACTGCTGTAAGCCAAGATTGTCCTTCATGGCGGCAAGGGCTTTCTGATCCCTGGTGCTGCCCGCTTCGGCGGTAAAGGTATAATTGCCCGCTGCATCCGGCTGGCTGATGAGCAGGGTATCGTTCCAGTTCTCACCGTTGGCGCGCAGCAGCTCGACGATCTTCTGAAGCATCCCGTCCAGATCCTCGTCTCCCATCAGCAGCTTGTTGAGCACCACGTTGTAGCCCGTGACGCTGGTGGCAATGCGCTCTCCCCGGCTGTCCACAATGTCACCGCGTGCCGCCGTGACCGTAAACTTGTAGTCGGTGGTGTTGGTGGCCTGGGATTTGAAATCGTCCCCGTTGACCAGCTGCAAAAAGATGAGCCGCAGCCCGTACAGCAGCATCAGGCTGCAGGCGGCGGCAACGAGAACACGCATCCGCCGGATGGCGGTTTTCCGTTCTTCTTGGTTCATGGATTCTCCTTCCGGCGCGGGGTGCGTTACACCACGCCGTTGTCGATCTTAAATTCTTCGTGGATGCGGCGCACGACCCCGAACAGAGGGAAGCAGACGGGCACCGAGAGCGCCGCCGTGGGCAGCACGAACCACAGCCAGCGGCTGGCCGCGCCGCTGTAACCGGGCATGTAGTAAAAAAACAGCCAGTCCAGCGTGAGCACCAGCAGGGCGGCAGCAGACGCAATGAGTGCAAAGTTTGCGGCCGAATTCTTGAAGTAGAGCTGCATCACCGCCGAAACGGCAAAGCAGAGCAGCAGCAGCTCCAGCGCCAGCATGCCCACGGTGCGCCCGGCCAGCCAGTCCCACATCAGGCCGCAGACCGCCCCAAAGACAGCCCCGGCGAACTCGCCCTCAAACACGGCGACCGCCAGCGCCAGCGGCAGCAGCCAGAGCGGCTTTGCCGCCCCGAACTGAAACAGCCCGGGCGTGGTCTGCAAAACAGCACAAAGAAGGCCCAGCAGCGCATAGCAGATCCATTTGACGATCTGGCCCCGGCTGCGTTTCCGGCGTGATTCCATCAGGGTCCCTCCTCAGAAACTGGTAATGATGAACGCATGGCGCACCGTGCGGGGGTCGGTGCCGGGTTTGATGACGGCAATGGTCGATTTGCCGCTGACCTCGGGCACCAGTTCCTGTACCACGCCCACCAGCAGGTCAGCCGGGAACACCCCGCCCAGCCCGGTGGTGATCACCTGGTCGCTTTTCTCCGTCAGGGTGTTGCGTGCAAGGTTGGTCAGCACGCACAGGCCATCGGCGGCGTATTCGGAGCTGCCGGTAACGATGCCGTTGTCACGGGTGCGGGATACCACGCCCGCCGCGTTGAAGTTGGGGTGAAGAATGGTCATCACCTTGCAGCTGGTGGGCTCAGCCTCCACCACCATGCCCAGCAGGTAGCCTTGGTCACTGACCACGGCATCGTTGACGGCCACGCCGTCCAGCGTGCCGCGGTCCAGTGTGAAGCCATAGAAGGAATCCAACGGATCTCGGCCAATGACAAAGCTGGAAAGATAGCTCATCTCTGGCCGCTGGCTCTGGATGCTTTCCAGTGCCTTGTAGGCCTGGTTCTCGGCCTTGACGCGGTCGTAATCCACCATCTGCTGGCGCAGCTCGGCGTTTTCGGCCTTGAGCGTCTCGTTCTCAGCCATCACGTCGTCGATGCTGGTGTATTTTTCCCACAGGGAGGCCACGCCGCCGCTGACCACAGCAGCCACTTTCTGGAACGGAGCAGCCGCCACGCTCAGCAGCTCCTGCGGAGCGGCAGTCAGGCGGCCGTTGGCACCGGCGTAGGCCATGATGCCCACCAGAAACACCGCGATGCCCACCAGGATCTTGAATTTCCAGGTATCGAAAAAGTCTTTCAAGGGGTTTTCCTCCGATTGCAAAAGGGCGCGGACAGCCCAGAGCCGTCCGCACCCTCTGTTACATCGTTACATGTGAGCTCCATCGGTGTCCAGCACGTCGTGCAGAACATCCACATGATCCAGCACCGCACCGGCACCCTTGGCCACGCAATCCAGCGGGTCCTCCGCAACATGGACATCAATGCCGGTCTCGCTCTGGATCAGCTGATCCAGACCCCGCAGCAGGGCACCGCCGCCGGTCAGGGTGATGCCGTGGTCGATGATATCGGCACTCAGCTCAGGCGGGGTGCGCTCCAGGGTCTCCTTGATGGCGCTGGTGATCTTGACCAGGCACTCCAGCAGGGCCTCGCGCACATCCTCAGAGTGGACGACGATATTCTTGGGCAGGCCGTCCACCAGGTTGCGGCCCTTGATCTCCATGGTCATCTCGGGGTCCATGGGGTAGGCCGAGCCGATCTCGATCTTGATCTGCTCGGCGGTACGCTCACCGATGAGCAGGTTATACTTGCGCTTGATGAAAGCGATGATGGCCTGATCGAACATATCACCGGCCATCCGGACGCTGCGGGAGGCTACGATGCCGCCCAGAGAGATGACAGCGATCTCAGCGGTGCCGCCGCCGATGTCCACGATCATGCTGCCGGTGGGCTCGCTGATGGGCAGGCCCGCGCCGATGGCAGCAGCCATGGGCTCCTCGATGACGGAGACCTGACGGGCACCGGCCTTGAGGGTCGCCTCACGCACAGCGCGGCGCTCCACCTCGGTCACGCCCGAGGGAATGCAGATGACCACGCGGGGGCGGGAGAACATGCTGTTGCCGCAGGCCTTTTTCAGGAAGTTTTCCAGCATATTTGCCGTGATATCGAAATCGGCGATGACACCATCCTTCAGGGGACGGACTGCCACGATGCTGCCGGGGGTACGGCCGATAACAGCCTTTGCCTCAGCACCCACGCAGCGCACCTCATCGGTCTTGGTATCCACAGCCACGACCGAGGGTTCCCGCATGATGATGCCCTTGCCCTTCATGTAAACCAGGGTATTGGCAGTACCCAGATCAACGCCAACGTCCTTTGACAAAAAACTCATAATGAAGCTCTCCTTCGTATTTCCGGTCTATTCCAAAACGCACAGCAGCCCAAACTCCACAGGGTTTGACCGCCTATCGCAGAATAACACGTTTCTATTATAGCCGCAAGTCAACGTTTTCTCAAGCGTTTTGTCAAGTTTTTCCGTATTTTTCATTTTTCTGTGCGTTCCGCCGCACAAACTGTCAGAACTGTTCAAGCAGGCGGACCGTCCGGCTGACGGGCAGGCCCATAATGGTGTAATAATCACCCTCAATGGCATCCAGCCAGACCGCCGCGCGGCCCTGGATGGCGTAGGCACCGGCCTTATCGTAGGGCTCCTCTGTGGCGGCGTACCGCTCGATCTCCTCTTCGCTCAGCGGGAAAAAGGTGACCTTGCAGGTATCCACAAAGCTCTCGGTGCGGGTACCATCGGAAACGCAGACACCGGTGTGCACATAGTGGGTCGCGCCGGACAGCGCGCGGAGCATCCTTCTGGCATCGTCCGGGCTGTGGGGTTTGCCGAACACCTCGCCGTTCACATCCACCACGGTATCACAGCCCAGCACCACGGCACCGGGGTGTTCCTTGGCCACAGCAAGGCACTTGCCCCGGGCAAGCTGTTCCACCAGCCGGGCGGGGGAATCCGCCGTCACGGCATCCTCGTCAAAATCGCTGACACAGACGGTAAAATCCGTCGTGTATAAGCTCAATAGTTCTTTCCGGCGGGGGCTCTGGGAAGCCAGAATCAGATCTTTCATACGCTTCACTTCCCCGTTGAGCCAAAGCCGCCCGCGCCGCGCTGGGTATCCCCCAGTTCAGCCGCCTGAGCAAAGGCAGCGGTATACACCGGTGCAATGCAGAGCTGTGCCACACGCTCACCGGGCTGGATGGTATAGGCTTCGGTGCCCAGATTGATCATGGGCACCTTCAGTTCCCCGCGGTAGTCACTGTCCACCACACCCACGCCGTTTGCCATGCACAGGCCGTGCTTGATGGAAAGGCCGCTGCGGGCATAGACCAGCGCCACAGCGTGGGGGCCGGGCAGCTCGATGGCAAGGCCGGTGGGCACCAGTGCCCGCTGCATGGGGGCCAGCGTCAGGGGCTCATCCAGCACGGCGCACAGGTCGGCCGCCGCTGCCCCCGGTGTTGCATAGGCGGGCACCTTGGCCCGGGGGTCCAATACTTTATAGTTTACGGTGATCGGTTCCATAGTATACCTCTTGTTAAAGTTATATTCGGGCGTGTTCCGGGAGCTTTCTCCTCGGACACGAAACGGGCCATTCCATCGCCCGCCCTACTGCCTGCGGCAGCAGGGTCCCACCCCAGCGGACGGTCCTCGGAGAAACTCTCGGCTCCCGCCCGGGGAAACTGCATCTTTAGTTGGTTCCCTTGAAATAAAGTCCTCTTGTAAACTCTCCCTCAAAGGGTGCGTGGACACGGATGCTGTCCAGAATGGCGGCAGCTTCTTCCCGGGATTCCAGTGTGAAGTAGGCCACACCGTAGTCCACAGTCAGAGCACCGGGCTTATCACCCATATAAATAGGTACAGGGTTATAGATCGTCCGCACGCCCATGCCGCAGCGCACCGGGAACTTTTTGGCCTTGCGGTCGGTCAGTTCCCCTGCTTTATTGCAGTGGGCGCAGTCATGGATGTTCTGCAGCGGACAGGCACGGGTGACCATCAGCGGCATGTGGCCATAGACCAGCACACCGGTGGGCACAGGCTTGCCGTTATGGGTGGGGGCAATGGTGCTGATATCGCTGTCCTTGACTTCGGGCAGGATGAGCACACTGTTCAAGCCATGGTCGGCGTAGAACTGCGCCGCCATCTGGTTGGTGACGTTCAGGCCGAAACCGCCGGTCATCGGCAGGCCACGGCAGAGCCGCAGGTGGGCGATGTTGCTTACCTCATAGCCCGCAAAACCCGCATCCTGGGTGGCGGCAATGCGGCGGGCGGTGTCCTCCTCCAGCGCGCTGAACATCACGCGCGGCAGCTCCAGAAGGGTCTTCTCCCGCCACTCCCGGGGCACCCGGTCGGCCTGGGCAATGGGCAGGATGAGATACTCCACCCCGCTCAGGGCCTGCTCCGGCACCTGCTCCCAAGCTTCAAAGCGGGCGCGCAGGGTGCGGCGGGGCGGCAGAGTGCGCAGGGGCAGAGCATCCGGCTCCGCCTCGTGTACCGGCCAGGAGCGCAGGATCTCCCGCTTTTTCAGCAGGGCCTCCAGCGCATCCCGGCGCAGCTCGTTCACGGCACTGCCCGGCACGAACCAGGGGCCGCCGTCCATCTCCACATCGATCTTTTCCACCGCAAAGGGGGTGCCGCCCGTCTTGGAAAGGCTGCGCTGCAGGCTCTCGGTGGGGTCGGTGCGGGCAGGCTGCGGTTCCGCATCGCCGTAGGCAAAGGCCTTGTTGCCGTCCGCGTCGGTCACGGTCAGCTTCTCGCCGCCCTCTTCGATCTCCAGCCTGAACTGCACCGGCACCCGGCTGCGCTCGCGGCGGTAGAGCTCGCGCAGGGCAGGCAGGGTCTTTTTGGTCAGCTCCGCATCGGCTTCGCTGCGCACGCCGAACATGGTGCCGTCGATCTTTCCATCCAGATAACCGGAGGTGAAGCCAGAGCGGCTGAACGCATTTTTCAGCAGGTCACGGTCGTAGGCGCGGCCCTCGCGGCCTGCCAGACAGGCACTGACCGCCGCCGCCACATACTCCGGCGTGCGCAGGCGGCCCTCGATTTTGGCCGATGCCACGCCGACGGCCTGCATCCGATCCAGCTTGTCGATGACAGAGTTATCCTTCAGGGAAAGGTGGTGCAGACGGCCCGGCTTGCCCTCAGGCAGCGGGTTTGCCTCAAAAGGCAGGCGGCAGGGCCCGGCGCAGGAGCCCCGGTTGCCGCTGCGGCCGCCCAGGAAGGCCGACATATAGCACTGGCCGCTGACGCACATGCAGAGCGCGCCGTGGACAAAGCACTCCGTCTCGATGCCGCAGTGCTTTGTGATATGCTCCACCTCAGGCAGGCTCAGCTCACGGGCCAGCACCACCCGGGTAAAGCCCAGCTCCTTCAGCTCCAGTGCGCCCTGCAGGGTGTGGACGCTCATCTGGGTGGAGCCGTGGCGGGGCAGGTCGGGGGCGATCCGCCCGATGAGCTGCGCCACCGCCAGATCCTGGCAGATGATCGCATCCGCGCCGCTCTCGGCCACAGCCTTCACGGCACCGACCAGCGCAGCCAGCTCCCCGCCGTAGACCGTGGTGTTCAATGCCACATGCACCTTGACACCCCGTGCGTGGCAGAACCGGACCGCCTCCTTCAGGCTGTCCGCATCAAAATTTCCGGCCCCCGTTCGGGCATTGAAGCCCGAAAAGCCCAGATATACCGCGTCCGCACCGCTGAACACCGCGGCACGGAGCATCTCTTCACTGCCCACCGGGGCAAGGATCTCGATCTTTGGCATAATACTCCCTTTGTTCCGGCGCGCTCACCGCGCCTCCATTCACACTTCCGTCTTTGCTTCCCGGTCGGCCTTCTGCTTGGCCTGCAGGCGTGCCAACTGCTCCCGCAGGGCATCGTTTTCACGCCGCAGCGTTTCATTTTCCGCTTTCACCTTGTCCTCAGCCAGCTTTGCCCTGGCGGCATCGGCAATATAATCCTGGATCTGGCTGCGCATATTCTCGGCGCTGCCGGTGCTCTTTTTGTATTCATCCAGATAATCCATGGCGCAGAACACCGCCGCCTTGGTCACCGAAAGGTTTTCGTTGGTGTCCAGCAGTTTGGTGATATCCTCATCCAGCCGTTTGGCCAGAGAGGCGATATACTTTTCGGAATCCGTCGTTGCGATCGCATAGGGCGCGCCCGCAATGGTCACTCTCACTTTATTAACCATCGTATCCTCACTAATAATTACTCTGAGCGGAGTTTGTGGCCGAGTTTCCTGCCCCGGCACACGCTTTTGCCCCCGCCGGGACAGCCGTTCACTTCTTATTATAATATAAATGCGTTCCAAGAGAAAGTGCTATTTTTGAATTTTTTGCATATTTACCAGAAAGATTGTGATAAAAATGTCAGTTACGGCAAAAATCGGCGTTTTTCCTTGCTTTTACGAATAGAACTGATTATAATGTTCTTGTTGTGGTAACAGGGAGAGGGAAAGAGGAGAAATTCCCTGTTGCGATATTTCAAAACAGCACAAGTGTGTGTGCGGATAGGAGTTCCTTATGACTACAAAAGAATTTGCAAAAATTCTTCAGGACAAGCTGACCAGCGAGTACGGCGTGGATCTGAGCGTTGCTTCCAAGCAGCAGATCTACCGCTCCCTTGCCCTGATCTGCCGTCAGATGATGAGTGAGAACCACAAGAAGTTCCAGTCCAAGGCCATTGGCACCGGCACCAAGCAGGTATACTACCTCTGCATGGAGTTCCTGATGGGCCGCAGCCTGAAGATGAGTCTGTTCAACCTGGGTCTGGAAGATGTTGCCCAGAAGGTGCTGGCTGATGCCGACATCAACATCGAGGGCATCTTTGAGGAAGAGCCCGATGCAGGCCTGGGCAACGGCGGTCTGGGCCGTTTGGCTGCCTGCTATCTGGACGGCATGGCCACCACCGGCATCTGCGGCACCGGCTACTCCATCCTGTACGAGTACGGCATTTTCAAGCAGAAGATCGTGGACGGCTGGCAGCAGGAGCGCGCTGACAACTGGCTGCCCGGTGGTCAGGTCTGGCTGAAGAGCCACCCCGATCAGGCCATTGAGGTCCGCTTTGACGGCGAGATCCGCGAGAACTGGGATCACGGCTTCCACTATATCCAGCACACCAACTACAACAGCGTTATGGCTGTGCCCTCTGACATGTATGTGCAGGGCTACGACGGCAAGGGCGTTGCCAAGCTGCGCCTGTGGCAGGCCAAGGCTCCTGACTTTGATATGTCCAGCTTCTCTCTGGGCAACTACAACACTGCCATGAGCAAGAACGCCAGCGCCGAGCTGATCTCCAAGGTGCTGTACCCCAACGACAACCACATTGAGGGCAAGATCCTCCGCCTGCGCCAGCAGTACTTCCTCTCTGCCGCATCCATCGGCGATATCGTGCAGAACCACCTGTCCACCTACGGCACGCTGGAGAATCTGGCCGACAAGGTCGCCATCCAGCTGAACGACACCCATCCCACGCTGGCCATCCCCGAGATGATGCGCATCCTGCTGGACGAGTGCGGCTTTGACTGGGATAAGGCCTTTGAGATCTGCCAGAAGGTCTTTGCCTACACCAACCACACCGTTATGGCCGAGGCTCTGGAGAAGTGGAATGTGGACATCTTCAAGATGACCCTGCCCCGCATCTACCAGATCGTGGTCGAGATGAACCGCCGTGCCCGTGAGGAGCTGGAGAAGGCATTCCCCGGCGACGAGGGAAAGATCAACTACATGGCTCTGATCGGCGACAATCAGGTCCGCATGGCAAACATCTGTGCCTACACCGCCAACAGCATCAACGGCGTGTCTAAGCTGCACAGTGAGATCATCAAGGAGAGCGTGTTCCACGATTACTACCTGTTCAAGCCTCAGGCTTTCAAGAACGTGACCAACGGCATCGCTTACCGCCGCTGGCTGCTGGCCTCCAACCCCGAGCTGTGCAAGCTGCTGGACGAGACCATCGGCACCGGCTACAAGCACGACGCCGCCGACCTGTCCAAGCTGAACAAGTTCGCTGAGGACAAGACCGTCCTGAAGCGCCTGAATGAGATCAAGCTGGACAACAAGAAGAACTTTGCCGCTTACCTCGAGAAGAGCACCGGTCAGGTCATCGACCCCAACTCCATCTTCGACTGCCAGGTCAAGCGTATGCACGAGTACAAGCGCCAGCACCTGAATGCGCTGAACATCGCTGCTCAGTACCTGTACCTGAAGGAGAACCCCAACGCCGACTTCATCCCCAAGACCTATATCTTCGGCGCAAAGGCTGCTCCCGGCTACTATATGGCCAAGCAGATGATCCGCATGATCTGCAAGCTGGGCGACCTCATCAACAACGACCCCGCTGTCCGCGAGAAGCTGCGCGTGGTCTATCTGGAAGAGTACTGTGTCTCCCTGAGCGAGCACCTGATGCCCGCAGCCGAGGTCTCTGAGCAGATTTCTCTGGCAGGCACCGAGGCTTCCGGTACCGGCAACATGAAGTTCATGCTGAACGGTGCCATCACGCTGGGTACTCTGGACGGCGCAAACGTCGAGATCGCCGACGCCGCCGGCAAGGAGAACGAGCTCATCTTCGGTATGCTGACCCCCGAGGTCAACAACCTCAAGCAGGTGGGCTACCATCCCAACGCCTTCATCACGGGCGACGACGTTGCAAACGCCGCTCTGAACTTCCTGGAGCGCGGCTGGAACGGCGAGAACTTCCACGAAGTCACCGAGAACCTGCGCAGCAGCGACCCCTATATGGTCATGGCCGACTTCAAGGACTACCGCCGTGCTCAGGCCGATCTGCAGCGTCTGTACGCTGACCGTGAGCATTGGGCTAAGATGAGCCTGAAGAACATCGCCAACAGCGGCATCTTCAGCGCTGACCGTGCCGTTCTGGACTACGCACGCGACATCTGGCACGCTTCTGCCGTGAAATAAACCTCTCCGTCTCGCTATCGCTCGACAGCTCCCCTACCGAGGGGAGCCTCTGGCGAAGAGGGAAAGCTTTACGGAATGCCAAGGCCTCTCCTCGGTAGGAGAGGTGGCACGGCGCAAGCCGTGACGGAGAGGTTATCCCTTTATAATAACGCAACGCCCCGTGGCATCGCTGCCCGGGGCTTTTTTTGAGAAAGGACGATCCTTTTTGCCTTGTCTGTTCAATAGTTTCGACCCCTACTTCAAGCAGCCCTTCGGCGCGGTGCGCGCCGGTCAGAGTGTGCATTTGTCCCTCTGCATCCCGGAGGAGCTGGGCTATGTAGACCCTCACCTCGTCCTCCAGAAAGAGGGCAGGTACGATGTCCCCGTCCACTACCGGATGAAGTTCGACGGCCAGACGCCCCATCAGAACCACTTTTCGGTGGACGTCACCCTCAACGACGTGGGCCTCTACTTCTACTATTTCGACCTCTACACCGACTTCCGCCGCATCGTGCGCGGGCCGGACAACTGCGGCGTTGTGAGCTGGCAGGAGGGCGAGAGCTGGCAGATCACCGTGTATGAGGCCGATTTTGAGACGCCCGCCCCCATCAAGGGCAAGGTGTTCTACCAGATCTTCCCCGACCGCTTCTGCGAGGGCGTGGAGAACAAGCCCATGCCCTTCCCCGACCGGCTCTATCAGGCCGACAAGCACGCCGAGCCCTTCTGGCAGCCCAATGAAGTGGGCGGCCACCTGAATGAGGACTACTTCGGCGGCGACCTCAAGGGCATCCAGATGAAGCTGCCCTACCTCCGCAAGATGGGCGTGGATTACCTTTACCTGAACCCCATCTTCGAGGCCCACTCCAACCACCGCTACAACACCGCCGACTACCTCAACGTAGACCCCCTGCTGGGTACCAACGAGGATTTCGAGACCCTCTGCGCTGAGGCCAGAAAGTACGGCATCGGCATCGTGCTGGACGGCGTGTTCAGCCACACCGGCTCCGACAGCCGCTATTTCAACCGCGAGGGCCGCTACGGCGAGGGCGGTGCCTATCGTGACCCCAACTCCCCCTACCGCAGCTGGTACGATTTCGATTCCAAGTATAAGGGCGGCTACCGCAGCTGGTGGGGCTTCGAGACCCTGCCCGAAGTCAACGAAGAAACGCCATCCTACGTCGAATTTATCACCGGCGAGGGCGGTGTCATCGACACCTGGCTCCGCAGGGGCGCTGCAGGCTTCCGTCTGGACGTGGCCGACGAGCTGCCCGACGAATTTATTGAAAAAGTGCGTACCGCCGTCAAGCGGGTCGGCCCGGATAAGTTTCTTCTGGGCGAAGTGTGGGAGGACGCCACCACCAAGTTCGGCTTCGACAAGCGCCGCACCTACCTGCTGGGCAAGGGCCTCGACAGCGTGATGAACTACCCCTTCAAGAACGCCGTTCTGGGCTTCGTCTGCGGACGGGACGCCGGCCAGACCATGACCGACATCCTCTCCATCTGCGAGCACTACCCCGCCCCGGCCCTCGATACGGCCCTGAACTTCCTCTCCACCCACGACACCGAGCGCGCACTGACCGTCATTGCCGACGAGCCCGCCAATGGCCGGGGCCGCGAGTGGCAGAGCGGCCGCTGTGTCACCGGCGACGCCTACGAGGAAGGAATGCTCAAGCTGCGGATGGCTTACGCCATCATCTACACTCTGCCCGGCGTCCCCTGCCTCTACTACGGCGACGAGATCGGGATGCAGGGCTATCGCGACCCCTTCAACCGCGGCTTCTACTGCTGGGACAGCCACGAAGAGCGGCTGAAACCTGTTCTGGCACAGCTGGCACAGCTCCGCCACACCTGCGAAGCCTTCCGCACCGGAGAGCTTCGTGTCCTGCGGGCGGAGGGCGGCGTCCTCCACTACCAGCGCATCGGCGAGTTTGAGGCGGCAGAGATCATCGTCAACCGCACCGAGCATATCATCGTAGAGCCGCTGGCCTCCGGCAAGCATACCGAGGTGAACCCCATGGGCTTCACCATCGTGGTGGAAGAGGTCGGCCACAACCCGAACCACAGCTACTACGACTATAAGTGACCCCCGCCCCCCTGCCCTGCCTGCGGCATCCCGCCCGGCGTGAGCAGGGGGTTTATTCATAATCTGTCTCTGTACTTTTCAGACGTTTTGCTCTATAATGGGGAAAAAGGAGGGAGAACTCATGTCTGTTGACCCCATTTTCTGGCTGCTGGCCGCCATCGGCTTCGTCGTTCTCGAGGCCATGACCCTGAATCTCGTCTCCATCTGGTTCGCTGTGGGCAGTGCCGCAGCCCTGCTGAGCTGTCTAGTCACCGGCTCCTTCCGGGTGCAGGCGGTGGTGTTCATCGCCGTCAGCACCCTCTGCCTGCTGGCCCTCAAGCCCCTGTGCAGCCGGCTGCGCAAGCCTCCCACGGCAACGAACGGCGATCGCGCCCTTGGCCGGGAGGCCGTCGTGCTCACCCCCGTCTCCGCCGAGGCCACCGGCCGCGTCCGGCTGGACGGCGTGGACTGGAACGCCCGCTGCGCCACCCCCGGCGACACCCTCGCCCCGGGCCAGAGCTGCCGGGTGGCAGAGATCCACAGCACCCTGCTCATCGTGGAGCCTGTCCTGACCGAGACCGCCCGCCGGGCGGCTCACTGATATGAAAGGAGCGTCCCTATGCCTATCATGCTGTTCCTTATCCTCATCCTCATCTTTGTCATCCTGCTGGTGGTCGTCACCAACATCGTCATCGTGCCGCAGTCCATGGTCTACGTCGTGGAGCGTCTGGGCAGCTACTCCGAGACATGGAGCGCCGGCCTTCACGTCAAGATCCCGTTCCTCGAGCGGGTGGCGAAGAAAGTCAGCCTGAAAGAGCAGGTCGCCGACTTTCCCCCTCAGCCGGTCATCACCCGCGATAACGTCACCATGCAGATCGATACGGTGGTGTTCTTTCAGGTAATGGACGCCAAGCTCTACACCTACGGCGTCAACCAGCCCATTGCCGCCATCGAGAGCCTGTCGGCCACCACCCTGCGCAACATCATCGGCGAGATGGAGCTGGACCACACCCTCACCAGCCGCGACACCATCAACAGCAAGATCACGGCCATCCTGGACGAGGCCACCGACAAGTGGGGCATCAAGGTCAACCGTGTTGAGGTCAAGAACATCATCCCGCCGCGCGAGATCCAGGAGGCCATGGAAAAGCAGATGAAGGCAGAGCGCGAGAAGCGCGCCGTCATCCTGAAAGCAGACGGTGAAAAGCAGGCCGCCATTACTGCCGCCGAGGGCGAAAAGGAATCCGCCATCCTCCGCGCCGACGCCGTCAAACAGCAGCGCATCCTTGAGGCCGAGGGCGAGGCGCAGGCCATCCTCGCCGTCCAGAAGGCCAACGCCGACGCCATCCGCCTGCTGAACGAAGCCATGCCCACCGATAAGGTTCTTGCCCTGCGCAGTCTGGAAGCGCTGGCCAAGGTCGCCAACGGCAAGGCCACCAAGATCATCATCCCTTCCGATTTGCAGAATCTGGGCGGCGTTGTCCCCAGCATCAAAGAGCTGATGACCGACCCCAAAGATTCAGAATAAGAGGTTTCTCCTATGATTTACGATACCCTGAACAATCTCCCCAACTATCTCGGCATGAGCGACAACCTCGACGCTGTCATCGAGTTCGTCATGGCCCGGGACATCAACAATCTGCCTGCCGGCAAGACCCGCATCGACGGCGACAAGGCCGTGGTCACGGTGAGCACCGTCACGCCGCAGACCTCGGACAAAGCGCTCTTCCAGCGCCGGGACGATCACCTGACCCTCGAGACCGACCTTGAGGGCAGCGAGCTGTTTGAAGTCTCACTTGGCGAGCTGACCCCCACCAAGCCCACCGACGAGGCTGCCGACCTGACCGTCGGCACCGCCGGCACCAGCATCGCCGGGATGCTCTGCGAGGGGCGCTTTGCCCTCTATCTGGCCGGTGAACCCTACAAGTCCGGCCTGAAAGCTCAGGGCTGCGGCAAGCTGAAAAAGGCCGTGTTCAGCATCGAGCTGGACGAGGACGAAGAAGCCGAGTAATTTCAAAAAGCAAAGCTCCACGCAGCGTAGGTTGTGTGGAGCTTTTTGTTATGGTATCCTTTGGACAGAGAGAAACAATCACAAAGGAGAGTTTTTATGGATTCTTACGTTACCGGCACTGCCATCCGGCAGCTGCGGGAAGCCAAACACATGACGCAGGCAGAGCTGGCCGAAAAGCTGGCCGTCAGCGCAAAGGCCATCTCCAAGTGGGAGACAGCCCGCGGCCTGCCCGATATTTCCCTGCTGGAGCCGCTGGCGGCGGCTCTGGGCGTCAGCGTGCTCGAGTTGATGCAGGGCGAACCCGTCGTCAACCGGAACCGTTCTGCCAACTTGCTTCGCTCCAAGCTCTACGTCTGCCCCCTGTGCGGCAATGTGCTCCACGCCACCGGGCAGGCTGTCGTGAGCTGCTGCGGCATCACCCTGCCGCCGCTGGACATCTCTGAGGCGGACGACGCCGACGAACACCATCAGCTGACGCTCGAGCGGGTGGAAGATGAGCTTTTCGTCACCATCCACCACCCCATGACCAAAGACCACTACATTTCCTTCATTGCCTGCCTCACCGGCGACAAATTGCAGCTGGTCAAACTTTACCCTGAGGGAGACGCCAACTGCCGTTTCAAAATCACCGGTGCGGGCGTACTCTACTTCTACTGCAACCGCCACGGCCTGATGAAAGCACCGGACTTCCGCGCCGCAGCTCGCCATACGCCGTCCCAGAAACTCCATCTGCGGGAGCCGGACGAGGGCGACCGGGAGCAGGTCATGGCCTACCGGGAAGAGTTTCTTGCCATCAGCTCCCGGCTCGACGGCACTTCGGCGCTGGACAAATACGACGACTTTGGCCAGTGGCTGGCTAACATCCGCAAGCTGAAAGACCCAGCCACCACGCCTGCCGGGTTCGTACCGGCCACCCAGTATCTGGCTCTGGACGAGCAGGAACATCTTGTCGGCATGACCAACCTGCGCCACCACCTCAACGACTATCTGCTGGCCTACGGCGGTCATATCGGCTACAGCGTCCGCCCCTCGGAGCGGAAGAACGGTTACGCCAGCCAGATGCTCTGCATGACCCTCGAAAAGGCCAAGGAGCGCGGCATCTCCAAGGTGCGCATCTGCTGTGACCACTATAACATCGCCTCAGCAAAGACGATTCAGTCTAACGGCGGCGTACTGGAAGATGAGATGTTTGACTCCTCGGATGGGATGCTGACCCAGCGGTACTGGATAGAGAATCGATAAGACGCAAAAAGGCTCCGGCAATGCCGGAGCCTTTGCTCTTATTCAAAAATCAGCCCAGATGGAACATATCAATGAGCACGATCATGGCCAGACCGTAGTACACCACGACGGCCACGAGGTCATTGATGGTGGTGATGAGCGGGCCGGACGCCACAGCGGGGTCGATATGGATCTTATGGAACAGCATGGGGATGACCGTACCCACCAGGCTGGAAATGACCATCGCCACGATGAGGGAAACACCGACGCAGCCGGAGAGCAGGAACGCCTGTCCCCACGCATAGGCTTTGAAGAAGTGGATATAGCAGCCGAGGAAGCCCAGCGCCATGACGGCCAGAAGCGCACCGTTGACCAGACCCACCCGCATCTCCTTCCAGAGCAGATGCAGCTTTTTGGAGGTGGTCAGGTTCTCGTCCACCAGCACGCGGATGGTGACGGCCAGCGACTGGGTGCCGACATTGCCCGCCATATCCAGCACCATGGACTGGAAGCAGATGACGATGGGCAGGACAGCCACCACCGACTCAAAGGCACCCACCACCGAGGACACCAGCATCCCGAGGAAGAGCAGAGCGATCAGCCAGGGCAGGCGCTTCTTGACACTCTCGAAGACGCCCTCGTTCAAATCTTCTTCGCTGGTCAAGCCGCCCAGCTTTGCGTAATCGTCGCCCATCTCGTCATCGACCAGTTCGACGACATCCGCCGAGGTGATGATGCCCACCAGCTCGCCGGCATCGTTCAGGACAGGCAGAGAGCGCTCGGCGTAGTCTACGATGCGGTCGATGCAGTCGCTGATCTTTTCGTGGTCGGTCACATAAGGGTAGGACCGGGCAATGAGCTTTTCGAGGCGGTCCTCCGCACGGGCAATGATGAGGTCTTTCAGGTCGATGGCGCCGTAGAACTTGTCGTTCTCGTCCACGACGTAGAGGGTAGAGATGTTGTCGTTCTCGCCCGCCTGCTTCACCAGCTCACTCATGGCCTGCCGGATGGTCATGTCCTTCCGGATGCAGATGTAGTTGGTGGTCATGCTGCTGCCGATCTCGTCCTCGCCGTAGGAGAGCAGCATCTTCACATCTTCGGCGGAGTCTTTGTCCAGCTGGCCGACGATCTTGGCTTTATCCTCTTCCTCGAGGTCGTCCAGAGCGTCCACGGCGTCGTCCGAGTCCATGTGGGAAACGACGTTGGCGGCCTTCTCGCTGGGCAGTTCTTTCAGGTAAGGTTCTGCGTCGTCCAGATAGGAGAAGATCTCGGCCACGGTATCCACGCCCAGAACGGCATAGAGCTTCTGGCGCTCGTCGGGCGTCAGGGCTGCGAGGGCGTCGGCAAGGTCGTTCTCGTGGTAATCGGAGAGCTTTTCGGCCAGCTCTGCCTGCGGCAGGCCGCTGTGGATGAGGGCGAGTATTTCCTGCTGGTAGTTCTTCTGCTGCATCTTGGGTTCCTCCTCCCCTTTTGGGGCATAAAAATACACCGCGTCGTCTTTTGGTCAGACTCCTGCGGTGTATCATGGGCAGATGCATTCAGGACGCGGCAGATTCAATCCATACTGCCCGCATCGCAGGAGGAGCGTTGTTTGGGGTTGTCTAAATGGTCGCCGGACATCGTGTTCGCTTCCTCCTGTAAAGTATTTGCCTTTTTCAGCCCCGTCATCATACTACGGCTGGACGATTTTTTCAACCCCTTTTACAAAATTTTTACCAGATTATTGCCAGATTGCACAAAAGAGCAGCCGCTCTCCCGTGAGGAAAGCGGCTGCTCTCAGTTGTCTTGCAAAAGTTTCGCTTAGTATGCGATGCCCCAGTAGACCATGGTCTTGGCGGGCTTGCCGCAGCAGGGGCAGACATCGCTCAGGTGCTCCTGCTCAAAGGGCATGCAGCGGCTGGACAGGCCGACTTCTTCCTTCATCTTCATCTCGCAGGCCAGGTCGCCGCACCACATGGTCTTGATGTAGCCGGTGTTGGCCTTGGCCAG
>ENA-UERX01000741-UERX01000741.1-human-gut-metagenome-genome-assembly--contig:-NODE-741-length-23406-cov-6.541772_pt1 | contig 23406 bp, 19 predicted proteins | sample MGYA00242992_ERZ507993 | MGnify/ENA primary metagenome ERZ507993 (study PRJEB26167, sample SAMN06115487) | human gut metagenome | host: Homo sapiens | place: China:Chongqing | collected 2015-04-10... | reverse complement strand
ACAGTACGCAAACGCTGTAAATCGCGGAAAGAGGTGATAAGTTCAAAATGGATTACTGGAAGTTCATGGAGCACGGGCTATTCGGGAAGGGCAGTGCGCGGAAGAACCACAAGTATTACCAGCGGGTCGAAGTAGGCACGGACCGGAACGGCAACACGGAATATTACTACTTCTATAGTAAGGAAGCATACGACAACTACCGGAGAAGCCGGGCGATCAGCAGAGGCGAGGACCTCGACAGGAAGCCGACCCGCGCCCAACAGAAAGAGTGGGACAAGCAGAAGACTCTGAACGGCAAAGCCCGCCTTACCGGGGCATACCGTCGGGAAAGGCACCCGAACGGGCGTGGTGCGTGGGTGGCCACCGAGGAGTACGAGGACAAGGACGGCAAGCTGAAGCTGCGCAAGAAGTACATCTCGGGAGACGAGGTGACGAGACTGCGGAACAACATGTACCGAAAAAAGCGGGCCGAGGCAGAGACTGGCAAGGAAAAGAAAGCCCGCATGAAAGCCGCTAAGAAGCGGTACAACAAGAAAATGTCGGCGGCACGCCGGAAACGGGCAGTACAGAAGGGCGCACAGAGAGTGGCGCGGCTGCTGGGGCGGAAGCTGACATTGCAGGGAAAGTGAGGTGATAGTAAAGTGCAGACCTACAAAAATGAACTCTATCACTGGGGCATCAAGGGCATGAAGTGGGGTGTGCGGCGTTACCAGAACAAAGACGGCACCCTGACTGCGGCCGGAAAGAAGCACTACAACGGAGACGGGAATGCAGGTGAGGAAGCTGAACAGGTCGAGTACGCGCCGAAGCGGACTGGAAAAGATGCCAGTGCATACACGGATGAAGAGCTTCGTGCCAGAATCCAGCGTATGCAGATGGAAGACCAGTACCGTACCCTGATGGGCAAGACCGACATCCGGGTAGATGACCCGAATCGCGAATTGAAGCTCGAGAAAGAGCGGTTGCAGCTCCAGAAGGATGTGAAACAACTCCGGCATGATGTTTACGTTGGAGAAAGTTTCATTAAAGATGTTATGAAAGACGCTGGTAAGAAAGCTCTGACAGATGCGACAGCAAAGGCTTTGGGAGTCGGCGGACATACGCTGGTCGAAAAAGGATTCCATAACCCTGACCTCGCGAACATCATGTTTCCATTGAAAGATAACGGACAGAAGAAGGACGATAAAAAAGACAGTTGAAGTCTGGAGAAAATCAAAATGGTGACGAACTGAGCGCCGCCAGCGGCGGAAACAGCGAAGTGAGGAACTGGCCGGGGTCAGCAGGATGCGAACGGATGTGAGCAGACGCTGGGCACCCCAACTCGGGTTCCTTAGAAAGGATAAAGATGCCTAATACCTTTGGCTCCAGGCTGAAACACGCCTGGAACGCATTTCTGAACCGGGACCCTCCCCGGGTGTACGGAGGGGGCTACAGCTACCGGCCCGACCGGCCAAGGCTGAACCGGACGACCGACCGAACCATCCTGACGGCAATTTACGCCCGGATGGCGCAGGACGCCACAGCGATCACCATAAACCACGTAAGGCTCGACGAAAACGACCGCTTCGATGCGGTGTTGGACTCGGGCCTTAATTCATGCCTGAACCTTTCGGCCAACAAGGACCAGACGGGCAGGGCTCTGCGGTACGACATGTATCTCTCCCTGCTGGACGAAGGCGTCATTGCCATCGTTCCGGTGGACATCGACGAGGACCCGGTGACGGGGGAGGCAGAGATCCTGTCGATGCGGGTGGGAAAGGTGAAGGAGTGGTACCCGGACGATGTGCGGGTGGAGCTTTACAACGACAGGACCGGGCAGAAGGAAGAAGTCATCCTGCCGAAAGAGCGGGCGGCTATCGTGGAGAACCCCTTCTACTCTGTCATGAACGAGCCCAACAGCACCGTCCAGCGGCTCATCAGCAAGCTGCGCATCATGGACGCCGTGGACGAGCAGGCCGGAAGCGGAAAGCTCGACCTTATCATCCAGCTGCCCTACACCGTGAAAAGCCCTGCCCGGAAAGAACAGGCGCAGGAGCGGCGGAAGACACTGGAAGAGCAGCTGGCGGGCAGCCGATACGGCATCGGCTACATTGACGCCACGGAGCATATCACCCAGCTGAACCGGAGCCTCGAGAACAACCTGCTGAAAAGCATCGAGTACCTGACCAACATGGCTTACAGCCAGCTGGGGCTGACGCCGGAGATCATGAACGGCGCAGCGGACGACACTGTCATGACCAATTACGAGAACCGAGTCATCGAGCCCCTTGTGGCGGCTGTGGTGGATGAACTGAAGCGGAAGTTCCTGAGCCGTGAAGACCTCAAGGCTAAGCAGAGCATCATGTACTTCCGCGACCCGTTCAAGCTGGCACCCGTCTCGATGGTGGCCGAGATGGCCGACAAGTTCACCCGTAACGAGATCATGACGTCGAACGAGTTCCGTCAGGTCATCGGAATGAAACCCTCGAAAGACCCCAAGGCAGACCAGCTGCTGAACAAGAATCTTTCTCCCAACGCGGGACAGGCGGCACAGATTGGCAGTGACCCCGCCGCAAGAGGGCGAGAGGCTGTGGAGCAGATGGTAAATGAATCTTAAAAGAAAGGAGAAATCAAAATGGTGAATTTTGACTACGACTGCAGCGGCTGGGCGACGAAGGCGAACACCAAGTGTTACGACGGGCTGACCATTGCAGAAGACGCATTCAAGGGCTGCAGTGGCCAGACTGTGCCGATGGTGTACAACCACGACCACTCGAGCCTTGACAATGTCATCGGCCACGCACTGCTGGAAAACCGCAAGGGCGGGGTCTACGCTTACGCCAAGTTCAACGACACGCCCACCGGCCAGACGGCCAAGAAGTGCGTGGAGAACGGCGACCTGAACGCTTTTTCCATCTGGGCCAACGGCCTGCAGAAGGCCGGACAGGTGGTGAAACACGGCGTTATCCGGGAACTGAGCCTCGTACTGGCAGGCTGCAACCCCGGCGCGCTCATTCAGGAAGTGGTGAAGCACAGCGCTGACAATATGGACGATGAGGGCTGCGAGGCCTTTATCTTTAACGACCCGGGCAGTCTGAGCCTCGAACATGGCATGGACCCGGAGGGCAACCCGCTGGAGGAGGCCGTACTGGCCCACTCCGACGACAACAAGGAGGACGGCAAGATGGCCGAGGAAACCAACGGTAAGACGCTCGAAGAGGTCTACAACAGCATGACCGACGAGCAGAAGGAATGCTGCCATGCACTGGTGGGCCTGGCTCTGGAAGAGCAGGACGGTGACGGCGGCGAAGACGACGAGGAGGATGAAACCGACATGAAGCACAATGTTTTCGACAAGTATGCGGGCAAGCAGACCGTGCTGAAGCACAGCATCGACGACATCAACAGCATCATCAAGGGCGCAAAGACCAGCGGCACCCTGAAGGCGGCCTTCGACAACGCCGGCGTGGAACAGGGCGAGATCGATGAGCTGAGCCACGGCATCGACAACATCGACTGGCTGTTCCCGGAGGATCACCTGCTGGATACCACGCCCCGCATCATCGACAAGCCCGACGACTGGGTGAGCGTAGTGATGGGCGGCGTGAAGCACATCCCGTTCAGCCGCTTCAAGAGCATGTTCGCAGACCTGACCCCCGAAGATGCCCGTGCCAAGGGTTATGTGAAGGGCAATTATAAAATCGAAGAGGTCTTTGGCCTGCTGCGCCGCTCCACCGGCCCGACCACTGTGTACAAGAAGCAGAAGCTCGACCGCGACGACGTGAGCGACATCACCAGCTTCGATGTGGTGTCCTGGCTGCACAACGAGATGCGCTACAAGCTGAACCGTGAGCTGGCGCTGGCCTATATCCTGGGCGATGGCCGTCAGGCGGCAAGCGAGGACAAGATCGACGAGAACTGCATTCGTCCTATCTTCAACGATGCCGACCTGTTTACCATCAAGGTACAGGTGACTACGACCGGCCTGAGCAAGGTGGAGGACAAGTACAAGGCCTTCATCAAGCAGGTCATCCGCAGCCGCAAGGAGTACCGCGGCAGCGGCACCCCGGTCATGTTCACTACCGAGGACGCTCTGACCGAGATGCTCCTGCTGGAGGACGGCATGGGCCGCCCGCTCTACGCCGACGAGGCTGCTCTGGCCCGCAAGCTGCGCGTGAGCAAGATCGTCACGGTGCCTGAGATGGACGGCCGCAAGGGCGCCAAGGGTGGTGATCTGGCCGCCGTTATCGTGAACCTCAGCGACTACACCGTGGGCGCAGACAAGGGCGGCGCTGTCTCCATGTTCGACGACTTCGACATCGACTACAACGCCATGAAGTACCTCATCGAGGCCCGCTGCTCCGGCGCACTGACGACTCCCTACAGTGCTATGGCCATCGAGTGGGCGGCGTAAAGAGCGCCGGATGCCCTCTCCGTCAGCTGAGCTGACACTTTTCCTTAGAGGGCAGGCACAGAATAAACCTCTAAGGCGCTTTAACTTTAGAGCGCTCGCCCGTTAGGACCTCTCTGTCGGCTGCGCCGACACCTCCCCTTGAAAGGGAAGACTTTGGCAGGACGAATGAAATTTCGTCTGGGCGTAAACGGCAGTGCGCTGCTAGAGAGGGCAGACACTGCAAAAGAAAGGAGATCAAAAATGACCCTGAAACCTTTTTATGATCGTACCGAGGACGTACACGTGGGCGCATATGTCGCTTACGGTCACACCGACGGCAAGCTGTATGCTGACGCCGAGCACAAGGTGAAGGTGAGCGCCGCCGACCTTGGCCGCGCCTTCATGCTGGGCCGCCTTATCGTGTGCGACGGCAAGAACTACTTTGCGCCCATCGCATACGCAGAGACCACCGGCGCGAAGACCTATGACGGCACTGCCGCCAAGAGCTGGACGGCAAGCGCCGAGTAATTTTGGCGGCCATGGAAGTTAGTGTACACTGACTCTGGAATTGAAATGGAGTGACGAAGCAATGGCAAAATGGTTTGGAAAAATCGGCTTTGAAGGGCAGACTGTGGAGACAGCACCCAGCGTATTCACCGAGGAAATGGTGGAGCGCGAATACTACGGCGATGTGCTGGAGTGGGGCCGACAGCTGCAGGCAGGGGATGGAGTGAACGACAATGTCACGTTCCAGAACCGGCTGAGCATCGTGGCAGACCCTTTTGCCCACGAGAATTTCGGCTCCATGCGATACGCCGAATTTGGCAGCGTGAAATGGAAGGTGGCGGACGTGAAAGTACAGTACCCGCGCCTCATCCTGACATTCGGAGGGATATACCATGAGTGAGCAGAGACTGAGGCTGGACAGCATTCTCCGGAGGGTGCTGCAAGAAACTGTCGGAGAAATACATCTGTACTATCAGCCGCCCGCCAACCTGAAAATGCAGTACCCCTGCATCCGATACGATTTGAACCGCATCCGCAATGTACACGCTGACGGCCACGTCTATCTCCAGCACCCTTCCTACACGGTGACGGTGATAACCAAGACCCCGGACAGCGACCTCACAGCGGCCGTGTCACGCCTCGACCAGTGCAGACACGACCGCTCTTATATTGCGGACAATTTATACCACGACGTGTTCACTATGACCGTCTGAAAAACAAAAAGGAGGAACAAGACCTATGAGCAAACTGGAATGGGATAAGACCGGCGAGCGCCTGTATCATCTGGGCGTTGACCACGGCGTCGTTTTCCCGATGGTAAAGGGCAAGTATAGCCCCGGCGCACCCTGGAACGGCCTGACCGCTGTGAACGAGAGTCCTGACGGCGCAGACCCCAACGACATCTACGCCGACAACATCAAGTACGCGTCCATCCGCTCGGCAGAGAACTTCAAGTACACCCTCGAGGCACTGACCTATCCGCCCGAGTTCGAGCAGTGTGATGGCTCTGTCGAGGTGGCAAAGGGCGTGAGCATCGGTCAGCAGAAGCGCTGCCCCTTCGGTCTGAGCTACCGCACCCGCATCGGTGCAGACGACGACCCCGAGAAGGGCTACATTATCCATCTGGTATGGAACAGCACCGCTTCGCCCTCGGACAAGAGCCACGAGACCGTGAACGAGAATCCGGATGCTGAGACCTTCAGCTGGGAGTGCGACACCACCCCGACTCAGGTGACTGGCTACAAGCCCACTGCTCACATGACCATCAACTCCACCCTCATCGAAGCCGCAAAGCTCAAGCTGCTGGAGGACAAGATCTACGGCACCGAGAACAGCGAGAGCACCCTGCCCACTCCGGACGAGGTCATCAAGCTGCTGGGCGGCGTTACCGAGGCAGCTTCCTCTAGCATGGGAGCCTGATAGGAAAGGACGATTAGAATGATCAAGAAAGTAATTCCGTACACCGACTTTGACGGCAATCCGCGCGTCGAAGAGTTCTGGTTCAATCTGACCAAAGCCGAGATGATGGACCTTGGCCTGAGCAAGGACGGCGGCTACGACAAGTACATGGAGCAGCTGATGCACAGCACCAAGGTGGGTGAGGCCATCGAGGTGTTCAAGAAGATCCTGCTGCTGGCTTACGGCAAGAAGAGCCTCGACGGCCGCAAGTTCGAGAAGAGCCCTGAGATCACCGCAGACTTTGTGGCGACTCAGGCTTATTCCGACCTCTACGTGGAACTGGCAAGCGACCCGGACAAGGCCGCAGAGTTCATGAACGGTGTGATGGGCGCAGACGTCCGCAAGATGGTGGCTGAGAACGAAGCCAAGGCGAAGGCCGCCGAAGTTTCTGCCGCTGTGGCCGCAAACAACGCCCGGGCGCTGGCCGTGGCGGACCCGCAGTAAAACCTCTCAGTCTCGCTTCGCTCGACAGCTCCCCTAGTAGGGGAGCCTTTGACATATCGAGCCACTCTAAGCTGGATGAGAGAAGCCCAATAGGGCGTAAACGGCAGTGCGCTGCTACAGAGGGCAGGTTTCATAGAAACCTTATCTTAAAAGTGGAGCACTGTCGATTGCAAAACGAAGAACCCATATCAACTAAAAAACAAGCCTGACCGTCACGCCAGTGCCTCTCCTTTTGGGAGAGGTGGCTGCGCAGCAGACGGAGAGGGCTACGACAGGGAGAGTGACGAGATGCTGACCATCCAGATACCCGGTGAAGAATACTGGGATGCTGACCGGGAGGAATTCATCTGCCGGAAGGCCACAACGCTGGCGCTGGAGCACTCGCTGCTCTCTCTGTCTAAATGGGAAAGCAAGTGGCACGTGCCGTTTCTCGACGCAAAAAACGGGCTGACCCCGGAGCAGATGCAGGACTATGTGCGCTGCATGACCCTGAACAAAGGGGTTCCGGACGAAGCATACCGCCATCTGACGCAAGAGAACTGCACCGCTATTTATACATATATGAACGACCCGATGACCGCAACATGGTTCCGGGAAGACGAGAATACAAACAAAGCCGGACCCCGCTCAGGAAAAAGCACCGCAAGTGCCGTGACGAGCGAGGTCCTGTATTATGACATGGTGGAGCTAGGTATCCCGTTCGAGTGCGAAAAGTGGCACCTGAACCGGCTGCTGACCCTCATCCGTGTCTGCAACGAAAAACATAAGCCGCCCAAGAAGGTATCGAAGAGCGAACAGGCGGCCCGGAGAAAGGCGCTGAACGCCAAGCGAAAGAAAGAGCTTGGGACGAGAGGATAGCTGCTCTTTGTCTGAGCTGGACGAACAGAGTTCAATAGGGCGCGAAGGGGCTGGCACTGCTACAGAGAGAAGGTGGGTTCGTGTCCAAAGTTATTCTGTTCCGGCAGAAGGGCGGTTTCAAGAAGACGGAGCGCTTCCTGAAAGGTGTCAGCGCCGGAAGACTGGACGCTGTGCTGGCGGGATACGGTCAGAAAGGCGTGGAAGCGCTGGCGGCGGCAACGCCCAGGAAGACCGGAAAGACGGCTGCCAGCTGGAGCTACCGGGTGGAAAAGGGCAAAGACAGCATCACCATCATCTGGTCGAACTCGAACATCGTGGACGGAACGCCCATCGCCGTTATCCTGCAATACGGACACGGCACGAGAAACGGAGGGTACGTGGAAGGAGTTGACTACATCAACCCCGCCATGCGCCCTATTTTTGACGAGATAGCCAAGAGAGCATGGGAGGAGGTAAGGCGGGAGTGAGCCAGGAGATAGACCAGCGTGTGGTCGAAATGCGGTTTGACAACGCGCAGTTCGAGAAAAACAGCCGGGACACCATGCGGACGCTGGACAAGCTGAAAGAGAAGCTCAGCTTCAAAGGCGCGGCAAAGGGTCTCGAACAGGTGCAGGCCGCCAGCGAGAACGTGGACTTTTCCGGCATGGAGAAGGGACTGGACACGGTTCAGGCTAAGTTCAGCGCACTGGACGTCATCGCCTTTACAGCCTTGCAGCGCATCACGGACAAGGTGATAAGCACTGGCGAGCAGATGGTAAAAAACCTGTCGGTGGACCAGATCACCAGTGGATGGGATAAGTATAACGAGAAAACTTCCAACGTCCAGACCATCATGAACGCCACCGGCAAGAGCATCGACCAGGTGAACGGCTACCTGAACAAGCTGATGTGGTACTCGGACGAGACGAGCTACAGTTTCAGTGAGATGACCAGCGCGCTTTCGCAGATGACGGCGGCGGGCGGCAAGATCGACAAGATGATACCCATGATCATGGGCATCGCAAACGCCACGGCGGATGCGGGCAAGATAGGCTTTGCGTTCCAGAGCACCATCCGAAACCTGACCCAGAGCTACAGTGCAGGGCATTTGCAGTTGCAGGACTGGAAGAGCCTGAACCTGATGGGTACGGCGACGAAAGCCCTGAAACAGGAGCTTATCGACACTGCGGTGGAGCTGGGCGTCATCAAAGAAGGCGAAGTGACCATCGCCAGTTTTGAGTCGAGCTTGCAGAAGAAGTGGGCCAACACAAAGGTCATGGAAAAGACCTTCGCAAAGTATGCTTCCATGATGGAAGCGGCCTACGAGCTGACCCAGAAGAACCCGGGCATGACCAGCTCGGAGGCGCTGGAACAGCTGAAGGGACAGTACGGGGAGCTGGCAGAACGCGCCGCTCTCGCCGCCCAGCAGGCTACCAGCTTCGGGCAGGCCATCGACTCGACGAAAGACGCTGTCAGTTCAAAATGGATGTCCGTGTTCGAGACGATCTTTGGCAACAAGGAAGAGGCCACCGACACATGGACGGAGCTGGCGAACCGGCTGTACAACATCTTTGTGCCTTCCATTGACGCCCTGAATGACAGGATGAAAGAAGGCCTCGACAGCGGCTGGCAGCAGATGCGGGACGCTTTTGGCGACCAGGCAGACGCTTACACGACGGTGCTGGAAAAGCTGGCGCTGGCAAAAGGCGCTGTGACCGAAGAGGCCATTGAGAAAGAGGGGAGCTTTGCGAAAGCTTTGCAGAAAGGCAGAGTGAACGCCGAACTCCTGACGACCAGTCTCAGCGACACCATCAAGACCTATGCAGAGCTGCTGGAAACGATGGATGAAGCCGACCCGAGATACACTTACATCCAGAAGGACTACGAAGCCCTTCTGAAGCTCAACGATGCGGTGGCGGACGGCAGTCTCGACCTTGAGCAGTATGCAGAAGGGTTGACGGAGGTGTCAGGCCGGGAGCATCTGTTCAACAGCCTGTGGAATATCATGGACGCCATCGGGAAGGTCACAGGCTCTGTCCACGAAGCCTTCACTGAGATATTCCCGCCCATCAGCGGAGAGCAGATACACTCCATCGCCGAAGGGCTGGATGTGATGACCAAAAAACTCATCATCACGGATGAGAGTGCGGCGAACCTGAAGCAGACCTTCAAGGGTATCTTTGCAGTGGTGAAAGTGCCGCTGACCGCCATGACGACGCTGGCGAAGACCGGGGCAAGGGCTTTTGGCGTACTGGTGGACGTCCTGCGGCCGGTGGGAGCAGTGTTGCTGAAAGTGGCAGGAAACATGGGGAGCTTTGTGTCCGAGATGCAGAGCACCCTGCTGGGAAGCGGGACGCTCAGCGAGAAGCTGGAAGCCATCGCGAAGAGCGCCAGGAAACTGCTGGACCCGCTGACCACACTGGGCGACGTGCTGAAAAAGAGCATCGGCGAGAAACTGAGCGAAGCGAGGAAGGAAACTTCAAAATGGGCCGACAGCCTGCCGGACGGAGTGCGCGAGGGGGTCTACACCCTGCTGGGCATTCTGGAAGGACTGGGCGCCGGCACACTGACCGTGGCCGGTGTCGTGGGTGGAGCGCTGAGCGACCTGAAGAAAAGTGCGAACAAAGCAATCGGCACTGTGGCCGACTTTATCACCGGGCAGAGCAAGAACCTGAACGGGTATAAGGACGTGCTGACGAGCCTGCCTGCCATCGTGGGGGCTGCGGTGAGCGCCTTTGCCGAGGAGTTCAAGGGCGCTGCCGGGAACGTGGAGAGCGCGGCGTCCAGAGTCTACGAACCGGTGAAGGCCTTTTTCAAGGCACTGAAAGACGGATTCGACTCCATCAGCGGGACGGATATTTACCGATTCCTGAGTCTTCTGGACGTGGGACTGCTCTCCTACGCCATCGCACAGTTCGCCAAGGCCATGAACAGCTTGCGGAAGATGCTGGCAACGCCCCTGTCGAAGATGTTGGACAGCATTTCGGGAAGCTTCAACGCGCTGACGGGGGCGCTGAAAACATGGCAAAAGCAGGAGAGCACCAGAATTCTCACGGGCATCGGCTCGGCCCTGCTGATGCTGGCGGGCGCCATGTTCGTCATGAGCCGCATCGACCCGGAGCGGTTCGTCTGGGTGCTGAGCGCTACGGTGGTGCTGATCGCTGAACTGGTGACGGCGGCAAAGCTGCTGAAGCCGGAAGTGAAGGCCTTTGACTCTGCGGTGAGTGGACTCGGGTCTCAGCTGCTGAAAGCCTCGACTCTGTGGGGTTCTGCGGCGGCTCTGCTTGGCTTGGCCGCGGCGACGAAGGCTCTGTGCTCGGGATTTGTGGCCATCGCGGACGCCATCAAGGGCGAGAACTTTCTCCAGAACCTCACGGCCTTTGCAGCGGCAGTGGGCGCTATGGTTGTGCTGACACGGAACATGGGGCTGCTCATTGCGACCGTGAAAGCCCGCGACCTCGTGGTAGGCGTTGCGACGCTGCTTGGCCTTGGCGCTTCGCTCATCGAGATGGGCATCGGACTGCGGATCGTGGCCGGTGCAATAAAGCCTCTGAGTGAGGTGAAGTGGACGAGCCTTGTGAAAGCCGTAGTAGGAATGGGCGCACTGACCGCCTACCTCACCGCGATGGGAAGCATGCTCGTGCTGGCACAGGGCGTGGCGGACACCATGCTCACATTTCAAAATGGACTCGCCATCGCGGCCATGGGCGGAGGCATGTGGGTGCTGGTACAGGGCGTATGTGCTCTGGCGGGGCTCATCGCTGAGAACGTAGACGACGGCACCCTGAACACCACGAAACTCGAGTACGCCGGAACGGCCATGAAGACCCTGATGATCCTCATGACCGCTATGAGCGTACTTTCCAGCAAGACGAAGCTCAGCTCGGGTGCTGCGGTGCTGGCCATGGCAGGGGCGATGAACGCGGTGGCTGTGGCTGCTGCGGCACTCTGTCTGATCCCCTGGCCTCAGCTGGGAAAAGCGGCTGCTGTACTGGTTGGGCTGAGCGGTGCGATGTTCGCACTGGGCAAATTTGGCTCAGCAGGATGGAGCGAGGGTGCAGGCATTTTCCTGATGGCGGACGCGCTCATGGCGGTGGCCGGGGCGTGTATGATGCTGAGCAAAGTGACGCTTCCTGATATGGCAAAGGCTGGAGGCGCTTTAGCAGTGCTTGCTGGTATCGGAATCTTGCTGAGCCGCTTTGCCGGCTCGGTCAACTTCATGGGCGTCAGTACCGGAATGCTGGCCATGAGCGCTTCGCTGCTGGTGCTGGCACCGGCTATCCAGCTCATCGGCATGGCAAAGCCGGAAGCAGTGAGTCAGTCGCTGTGGATATTCGCTGATACAATGATGGCGATGTTTGCAGGCGGTATGCTGCTGACCTGCATCCCGGAACTTGCGCTCGGGCTCTCGACTCTGGCAGCCGCCTTTGCCAAGTTTGGCAAGGGAATGCTCTACCTCGCCGGTGCGGGAGCAATATTCGGCGCACTGGCGCTGTTTGCCGACCCACTGTGTACGGCTATCATCAACGCCGCGCCGGACATCGAGGATGCTCTGGTGGCTGTGGTGGCACTTATCTGCGGCGCCATCAACCAGAGCGCCGAACCCATCGGCGAGGCCTTTACCACCCTGTGCAAGGTGCTCATCCAGACGGCCATCGACCTCATCGGCTGGGCATGGAGCGGCGAAGGCGGCGAAGGCGATGGCATCAAGGGCGCACTGGAAGAGCTGGGAAAGAACATCTGGGACGGCATCCGGGACATCTTTTCGCCGTTCAGCGGCAATGGAAACTTCCAGCAGAGAAACATTGCTTTCAAGTTCGACCCCGATTTCAAACCCCAGCGCATCAATGTCGCAGATGTCTTTACGTTCTCCGGTGCAAAAGACGACGCCGAAAAAGAGGGTAAGGAGATCGGTGAAAATGTCGCAAATGGAGGGGCGAAGGGCGTCGAGGAAAACAAAGCCCGCGCAACGGGTGCTGTACAGGAGATGGTGGACGACACCATAGATGCCGCCAAGAAGGGGTATGACATCAACAGCCCCTCGAAGGTTTTTGAAGAGATAGGCCAGTACATCACGGAAGGCCTTGCCATTGGCATCCAGGACCCGGGCGCTCTGAGCGGGGCGCTGGCAGCGATGCAGACTGTGGCAAAGAGCATCCGAAGCGTCTTTACGACTTTCTGGGGCATCCACTCGCCGAGTCAGCTTGCGGAAGAGGACGGACGGAACGTTGTGGAGGGACTGCGACTCGGAATCGGAGACCCCGACCTGAGAAGCCAGCTCTATGATGCAAGCTATGATTCCGCTTCGCAGGTGCGGGACGCTGTGGGCGCGGCACTGGACGAAGCCAAGAAGACGGCCTCGGACAAAATGCTGGAGCTTTACAGCATCATGAAGGCCGACCGTATCATGCCGGACGGAACGCTCCCCAGCGGAAAAGCCGGACTCGGGGCGAACCGCTACCAGCAGGCGGTACAGGACTACGAGAAGGCCAACGCCAAAGAAGACGCCAGGAATACGCCCTATCTCGGCGCGGACTGGAAGCCCAGTACGATGTGGGACAAGGCGACGGAAGCGCTGCAAAAGTACCAGAGCGGCGAGATCAAAGCGAAAGACGCCCTGAAGGGCCTGACTGGCGAGGCAAAGGACTGGGTCTCAAAGCAGATTGGAAGTGCTCTTGGTCTGGAGGGTCTTGACCCGAGCGAGTATGCCGACCTCATCCTCGAGCAGTACAGCGGCTATCTCCCCGACGACAGTACAGGCGCTTCCACTGCATCTTCCGGCAAGAAATCCTCGAGCAAGGGTAAGACTCTGGCCGAGACCATCGCCGATAAGTACACAAAGGAGCTGAAGGCCAACAAGTACCTCCAGAATGCCGCCGACAAGGAATACAGCCTCTGGGAAGCAGGCGAAGGAAACACTGCTTCCATCGAAGCGCTCATCCAGAAAAAGGGTGAGACGCTGGCGAAGAGCATCGAGCTGCAGACAGCCCGTGTGGACATCGCACAGAGACAGTACGACGAACTGGTCTCCCGGGTGGGAGCCAGCAACGACAAGACGAAGGAAGCCTACAACACTCTGCTGGACGAGAAGAAGAACCTCCTCGACTTACAGCAGGCGAGGTTTGAGAACACCTACAAGGCGGCCATCGAGCGGTACGAGAGCGACGACAAGGTGGCTCAGAGCGAATACCAGCTCTGGGCGGACACCTACGAAAAGACCGCCTCCGTGACCGAGAAGAGCAACAAGAACATCGAGACCATCAACAAGCGTCTGGCCATCCAGAGCGAGAAGACCGCCCTCGCGGAAAAGGCTTGGGTGGAAACGAAGGATGCCCTCGGCGAAGCAAGCCTTGTGACCCAGCAGGCTTACCGGGACTATCTGGAAGCGCGGCAGGAACAGCTGGAGCTGGAAAACGAGCTGGACAAGGCGCAGCTTGCGGCATTTGACGACCTTTCGAGTTTCTATGACAGCCGCATCTCCATGGTGCAGAAGCGGATGAACCTGCTGGACAAGCTCTACAACGATGGCGACCTCAGCGGGCGGGAAGACGCCTATGCCAGCGCGGTGGAGCAGTATGGCGAGGACAGCATCGAGGCACGGAGAGCGGCAACGCAGGGTACCATGACGGCCCTGATGGGCGTGAACAGCGCACTGACCAGCATGAGATGGCAGATGAGCAAGGTCACGGCCATGCAGCAGAAGTACCAGACTGCCCTCGAACAGGCCGGAGGCAACCGCTACGATGAGACTGTCATGGCCGCTTACGAGGACATGATGGAGACCCGCTCGACCTTTGCGGACTATGTGGGGAATCTGGCAGACGCTCTCAACGTGAGCGACGCCACGAAGAAGGCTATGATGCAGTTCGGTGACGCCATCGCCCAGAACTGGAAGCCCATTCAAAATGGATTCATGGCGGTGGCCAAGAAGATGAACCCGAAGCTGGTACAGGGATTCTCTGACCTGTTCGGCCTCTACATGAAGGACGGAGCCAGCGAGACCATGGCCGCTGCTACCAACACCGTCGTTGCAGCCATGAGCGGAGACTGGGCCAGTGCGGTTGCAAGTGGGCTGACTGCGGTGCTCGACGTAGTTGGCACGGACTTTGGCCAGACCCTGACCGAAGCCATCAGCACCGCGCTGAAGAATGCCTTCAGCGGAAACGGGATGTTCGCACAACTGCTGACGAAGCTTTTGGGAAGCATCGACCTCGGCGGAAGCGGAAGCTCAGGCGGCTTCCTCTCGAACATATGGCAGTGGCTCAAGGGCGCTGCATCCGCCGCGAAGAGCTTTCTGGGCGGAGCGTCGAAAGCGGCCGCAGGAGCCAGCGGAGCGGCAAAGATCATCCCGGTGCTTGGAGGCGTCGGCACGAGCGCAAAAGGGGCCGCTGTCGGCGCGAAAACCGCAGCGAAGGCTCTGGGGCTGGCGGGTAAGGCTGTGACAACCGTAGGCACGAAGGCGGCCGGCATCCTCGGGACAGTGGGAGGTGGCGTTGCCAAAGTCGCGGCAAGTCTCGGTCCGCATGGTCTGCTGGCTGCTGCTGTCATCGCAGGAACGGTCGCCGTGGGTACTGCTGTGGTGAAGAACTGGGACAAGGTGAAGGAAGCCGTCGGAAACGCATGGAGCTGGATCAAGGAGAAGGCTTCGGGACTCTGGGACGGCATGAAGAGCATCGGCGGAAACCTCATGAGCGGTCTTGCCACCGGCGTGAAATCCGCTGCCAAATTTGGCCTGAAAGTGGCTCTGAGCCCTGCTTATGCCATCATCAGCGGATTCAAGCATATCCTTGGCATCCACTCGCCCTCGAAGGTCATGGCCGGTATCGGTGAATACGTCATCGAAGGCCTGACCAGAGGTATCGTCTCTACCGAAGGCGAAGCAGAAAAGGGCATGGACGAAGTGGGCGGAGCTGTCATCCGTAGTGCGCTGGCGACGACAAACGCCATTGCAGATTATCTCTCGACTGACAACCATCCCAGCATCACCCCGGTGGTAGACCTTTCGGATGCGTCGAGGAGCAGCGCGTGGCTGAACAGCGCCTTTGCAGACCGGAAAGGAACCATCAGCATGGCGGCGACTGTGACCGGACGGATGGCACGCAGGGCCGATACTCCCTCGAGAAATCAAAATGGATACGAAACTGCCCCCGCACAGACCCAGTCGAACCGGGATGTGGTGGAGGCCGTGAAGACCCTTGGCGAGCGCATCGACCGGGTGGCAGAGTCTGTGAAGGGCATGAAAGTCGTGATGAACGGCCACAAACTTGTCGGCGAGATAAAGAGCGACATCAACGACGCTGTGGGCGACATCATCGAGAAAGGGTGGTAAGGCGTGAGCATCCTTCAGACTGTTGTGCCGGAATGGGCCGACGGATTCACGAGCCTTGTGTTCCATATCCCCGCCGATGCACCCGTGAAGGTCATCCGGACAGGAGAGCTGAACCTTGTGCCTGCCGGGCCGCTTCTCATCGAGCCTTTCGACGAGAAGATAACGACACTGGATGCCGCTCCGTGGCACGGTACCATTGAGCGTACCCCTCTGAAAGACCGGGTTTTCGGGAATGTGGAGGGCAGCTGGGAGTTCTATTATGTCGCAGATGACCAGAGTCACACGTTCTGGGACTGCTACATCCGGATGAATATCCCGAAGGACGCCGACCGGTACATGACGACAGCCAGCACATGGACTTCGACCTATCACACCCTGCTCCACTGTTTACAGGGCCGGCGGATGCTGGTGGACGTGCCGGATGGAAAAGGGAACGTAAAGACTTATAAGGGGCGATGCTGGGTGAGCGGCTACTCCGCAGACCAGAACGGGCAGATAAAAGTGACCATCTCATACAGCCTTGCCCCGCCCGAAGTTTCGTAAAGCGCAGTGCTCTGCTGTATTTTTGCAGCAGGGCATTACAGTTTGCGAAAAGATTTTTGGAAGAGCGCTTACAGGGGAGCCCTTGGCATGTCGGGCAAGTTACGAGTGGACGAAGGAAGTCTTGTCTGGACGGGAACAGTAGTGCGCTGCTACAGAGGGAAGGTGGATAGTATGGATATGCCGCACGGGATAACGATAGGAAGCATCCACACATGGAAAGACCTTTATCTGATACCGGTATGCCGCCCCATCGTACAGGCCCCGACCGAAAAGATCATGACCCTCGATGTCGAGGGATTGAACGGAACGGCAGACCTTTCTCACAGCCTGACAGGGTATCCGGTGTTCAACGACCGGGAAGGAAGCTGGCAGTTTTATCTGGACACGGAGCGGTATCAGGAAGAGCATGGTTTCTACGGTCCTGTCGGCGATATGGCATACCGGGACACCCAGCAGAAACTGCTGGCGGAGATGAAAGCGCCGTTCCGGACGAAAGTCATCCTGGACGACGAGCCGCTGGTGTACTACATCGGCAGGGTATGGGTGAGCGGAAAGCCGTCGTATCAGTACGACCACGCAAAAATCACCCTGCAATACCGACTGTACCCGTTCAAATATCTCGTGAAAGAGCCGAACGGCGACTGGCTGTGGGACCCTTTCTGCTTTGAGACAGACCTTGCAACGCCGCAGATGAAGAATGTGGCGATAAAGGCTGGCGAAGAAAAAACTTTCACGCTGGTGGACTCGGACAAGCCTTCGGCAGTCTTTGTGACCAGCAGCGGAAAGGCAGCGGCAATGCTCGGAGACGTAAATGGAGGAAACTACACCCTTATCACCGAGGATTTCGCCACAGACATAGACGCCACGGAAGGCATCGAGAGCACAGAACTCGTATACTTCTTCCAGACACGTCAGCACCGACTTTCGCTGGAAGAGGTAAAGATGCCTGTAGCACTCATGGCTGGAAATTTCATCGGCAGTGTATGGAACAGCAAGCTCACCGTGACACTTGGGGTAAGACGAAAAGGAAGCACTGTTTTGCTTGCGGCTGTCGTGTGGAAAGGCATGGTCAATGACTATTATGGCAAGACTGTGACCGTCGGAGGAGCGATGAAAGCTGCACTCGAGCCAAACACGAGCTACGAGTTCGTGCTCACGGGCGAGACAGAGGGATTTCTCGTTGGAAATGATAGCATCCGGCTGCTTGGCACCGTCACCCACGACGGTGAAGAAAAACCGAATGAGAGCAGTTATGTTCAGCTCAAAGCCGGAAGCACAGAGCTGAAAGAGGGAACCGGCATCCGGACATGGTTTGGCGGAACGATGAGCTTTTATGCCGGCGACGGTGCGGTGCTGACACCGGAAAAGACCGTGAACATCGGCACGATGGACGCTACACTGAACAGAAGCGGACGGACAGTCGTGGTACAGGCTGACGAGGCCGTCATGGTGAGCGTGGAATACAGGCCGGCATTTTTATAGTGTGCTACTACAGAGGGCAGAACGATATGAGATACAAAGTATACGCCGGAAGAGTGGCAGTGGACTTCAAAAACTCACTGGGTACACAGACAGCCCGCTTCCACTGGACCGAAAAAGTGCTTGTCTATGACTCCTACGGAGATTCGATTGAAGGAGAAGAAACAGACGGCATCCTCGCTGAACCAGAAGTGGAACTGGAAAACAAGGCGGCGGGTACATTCAGCTGCCTGGTGCCTTACCAGGTGGAGACCCGTTTCGGAACCATAAAAAATCCGTATTACAGCAATTTTCTTCTGGGCCAGACCTGGGTCATGGTGGAAGAGGACGAAGAGTGCATCTTCTTTGGCCGGGTAACAGGTATTGAAAAACAATTCGAGCTCGACCTCGAAGTCACTGCCGACGGCGTTCTGGACGAGCTGTCGCGGATGCAGACGAAGCTGGACGCCGGGAGTTACCAGACGACAAGCAGCTCCGGGAGCATCCTCGAGCTGATGATGCGCCCGAACCAGAGCGATAAGGGATACAGCCCCGTAAACTGCATGGAGCGGGGGCACGTGACTGTGGACAGCAAGAGCATCAGCACGGAGGAAAGCGGTACACAGGTCGGAAGCTACTGGAGCATCCTGACGACATATCTGCTGGAGCACAAAAAAGGAAGAGACGGATACCTGCGCCTGAGGCTTGCAAATGACCCGGGTACAGAAGATTATTTTTTCTACTACGACTACCTGAAGGAAGAGGATGTCCCGCGCACCGAACAGACCATTGAATACGGCGTGAATATGCTGGATATGTCTTTCGAGGAAAAGAGGACATCGGAACTCGTTAACAGCGTCACGGCACACGGCACCCAAAAAGTGAAAAAAGGCTGGTGGATATTCTCCAAGACGACCTACGAGCCCATCTCCAAAAGCGCTAAAAATGATTTTTCCATTCGGGCCTACGGACTGAACTCGCGGCACATCTATGTGGACGGGCAGGCTTCGACAGAAGATTCCCTCTACAAAGCGGCATTGGAGGAGCTGGACAACTACAAGCAGGTCGTCGAGCCGGCGCTGACCATCAAGGCCTTTGACCGGCGAGATGCAGGTGAGAATGTGGACAAGCTGGGATTCCTGCTGAGCACCCGGATACTCTCGACCCCCCATGATATTGACCGGTGGATGGTCTGCACGAAAGTAAAACTGCCACTGGATGCAGTCAACAGTAAAGAGTTCACCTTCGGACTGACGAGCAAGAAGCTCTCAAGGCGATTTGACAGCCTTACCGCGGTAGTCAGCCGGCTGAAAGATGCTCTGAACGGTCTGGTCGGACACGTCAACGAGATAAGCGAGACGAGCTGACCTTAAAAAGCAAGTGAAAGGAGGAGGAAAATGACCTACGATGAAGTGCTCGCATTGCTGAAAGAAGAGGTCACCGGTGTCCGGAAGGCCATCTACGGCGTGGAAGTGCGTGAATACATTGCACGTTCTATGGAAGTCGTCATTGAGATGGTGCGGCTGGGTATCGAGCGGATGAAAGAACTGGCGTCAGATTCAAAAAACAGTGCAGATGCCTCGGCGAAAAGCGCCGCAGAGTCAAAGAAGAGCGCGGCAGAATCGAAAGCATCGGCCAGCCAGTCGGAAGCCAGTGCGAACCGGAGCGAGGCAAGTGCGGATGCTTCCGCAAAGAGCGCAAGCGAATCTGCCGCAAGCGCCGCAGCCGCAAAGAAGAGCGAGACGAATGCCAAAAGCAGCGAGGACTCGGCAAAGCGATATTCGGACAAGGCGAAAAACGTCATTGCAGAAGCCAAATCGGAGTATAGTGGCGGCTACTACAAGACCTATGACCTGACGGCTCTGAAGGGCAGCTGGAAGAAACTTTCTCCTGTCAAGGGGCCATACCAATACTATTGCGACATCGCAGTCCCCGACCTGACGGAGAGACATTCGCCATTCTGTTCGACCGGGCTGGAAAGCTATGCGGCAGCGGTGGCGGCAGGGCTGGCGAATGCGGTCGAGACGCGAAATGGCGCGCTCCGGCTTTTTGCTATCCGGGTGCCGACGAAGGACATCGAGCTGGTGCTGACGATTTTTGGTGTGGGGACGACTTCTTACGAGCTGACCCTGCCCGTCCGCGACTGGGTCAAAATGGAGTCTGCCATCGGGCCGAACCAGTATTACTGCGATGTGGAAGTGCCGGGATGCCTTTCGACCATGACTCCGCTGGGGACCACCGCTCTCGAGAACTTCGAGGCGGCTTCTCCGGCAGGGCTGGCCAGCATGATAGAGACTTATGACGGCTATGTGCGCTTTTATGCCGTGCGGAAGCCGACGGCGAACATCGACGTCATCGTAGCGCTCATCAAGAAGGAAGAGCCGGTCAACACCCCTGCTACCCGGGACAAGCTTGGTCTGGTCAAGATAGGCGACGGCATGAACGTGACCAGCGGCGGCAGCATCTCGACGAGAGCTGCGACCGACAGCGAGTTTGATGCTATGATGGTTCGTGTTTTCGGGGAGGGGTGACGAATGGCAGGAGAAGTGATATTTGCAAGGCTCAGCCAGCTGGAAGCTTTTGGAACAAAGGTCGTGGCTGATTTTTCCGCCCTGACGGTACGGGTGGGGAGCCTCGAAAGAGCCGGAGGACAGCCGAATATCATCGAGAAGATCCTTGTGAACGGCATTCAGCTGGCTGTGGACGGAAACAAGGCGGTGAATTTCAGCGTCCCGACAAAAACATCTCAGCTGAAGAACGACACCGATCTTCAAAATGGAACACAGGTCAATGAGAAGCTCTCGACCAAGGCTGACAGTGGGCATGATCATGACGGGCGATACTTCACCAAAGAGCAGGTGAACAGCGCCATTGCGGGGAAAGCGGACACCGGCCATACCCATGACGACCGGTATTATACGGAAGCTGAAATGGATGGTAAGCTGGCTGGGAAAAGCAATACAGGGCATACACACAATACCATCAAGGATATTGGTGATGGTAGAACACTTAGTTTTGCATACTCAAAAGACGGTCTTGGATATGAAAGTTATTCATGGCTCGCCGGATGGAATGGAAACGAACTTCGGCCTGTACATAAAAGACAATTTGCTACTGCGGGGCATACCCATGATGACCGGTATTACACCGAAAGCGAAGTGGACGCCAAGTTTTCTGACGTGGCAGCGCCGGCATGGGACAGCATCAGCGGCAAGCCGACTGCTTTTACGCCGACTGACCATACCCATGACGACCGGTATTATACGGAAGCGGAGATCGACCAAAAGCTGCAGGGATTGCCGACCGCAGGGCATAAGCACACAAAGTCGGACATCACAGACTTTCCTGCCCTCGGCACGGCTGCGGCAAAGAATGTGGGCGACTTTGCAGCGGCCAGTCACACACATAACTATGCTGGTTCGTCCAGCGCGGGTGGTGCGGCAAACTCAGCCAACAAACTGAACACGAACGCGGGTTCCTCCACGCAGGGCGTATACTTCAAGGATGGTGTGCCTGTCGCCATGACCTACACGCTGGGCAAGAGTGTGCCTGCGGATGCAAAGTTCACGGACACCGACACCTGGCGCGGCGTGCAGGACAACCTGACCAGCACGGCCACCAATCAGAGTCTGAGCGCAAATCAGGGCAAGGTGCTGAAAGGCCTCCTGGACGGCAAGGCGGCGTCCAGCCATACCCACGATGACCGGTACTACACCGAAAGCGAGATGAATACCAAGCTGAATGGGAAGGCGAACGCAAGCCACACCCATGATGACCGGTACTACACCGAAAGCGAGATGAACACCAAACTCAACGGCAAAGCCAACAGTTCCCACACCCACAACTATGCCGGGTCTTCGAGTGCGGGCGGCACAGCCAACTCGGTCAATGGCCTGACTTTTGCCGCCCAGACCACCGACCCGGGGGCGGGAAGCAGCCTTGCCACCAACAAGGTGCTCATCGTATATGCATAAGGAGATGACAGCATGGCATACGGCCCTATGAGTGTCGGAAGCGACGGGACTTTCAATCTGCTTACCGACAAGACACTGATCACCGAGGATGTGCCTGCGGACGCGAAGGCGGTGGGCGATAAATTCAAAATGGTATATACGAAGACCGAAACGGACGGCAAGCTGAAGGGAAAAGCCGACAGCTTTGTCAGCCAGACGAATGACCCGGGTGCAGGAAGCGCACTTGCAAACGGAAAACTCCTTGTAGTTTACGTCTGAGGAGGTGAAACTTCAAAATGGCAAAAGCAGTTTATGTGGGCGTTAACAGCAAAGCCCGCAAGATGAAAAAAGCCTACATCGGCATCGGCGGTAAGGCCCGCAAGGTCAAAAAGATGTACATTGGCGACAGCAGCGGCAAGGCGAGGCTGTGCTACAGTGCAGAGCTGGAAAAGGTCGGGATGGCTACGGCGCTGAGCACTGCACGATATGATATGCGGGCCGCGACCGTCGGCAAATACGCTTTGTTTGCGGGTGGATTAGCCCCTAATCCCTTTTTTGGCAGCGACGTCAGCAGTTCCGTGGATGCCTACAATACCTCCCTTACGAAGAGCACACCGACAAAGCTGAGCTGCAAACGGTGCGGTCATGCGGCGGCATCTGTCGGCGGCTATGCGCTGTTTGCTGGCGGCGCATCGTCATATAATCTATTGGGCTTTTATGAAAATCTCGTGAGCGCTGTGGATGCATACGATGCCTCTCTGACCCGCAGTGCCGCCCACATAATAGGCGCCACAGCCGCGATCGGAGGTGCAGCCGTCGGAAACTACGCGCTGTTCGCAGGTGGGACGGTCGACGGGGTCATGACTAAAGATACCGTGACGAGCGATGTGCTGGCGTACGATTCCTCACTCACCTTCACGACAGCACCTTTGTTGAGTGTTGCACGAGCGAATGTGAAAGGCGCAAGCGTAGGCAATTACGCACTGTTCGCTAGCGGAAGAGCCAATGGTTTTTGTACGACAGTGGACGCCTACAATGCTTCGCTCACCCGCACCACCGTGACCGCTCTGAGCAGCGAGGAAAACAGATCCGCCGCTGCAACTGTCGGGAACCACGCAATATTTGTGGGCAGCACTGCCTCCGCAGACATCTACGATGCCTCCCTCACCAAAACGTCTGCCGCCATCCTGAGCACGGCGCGGAATCGTCTGGCTGCGACGACGGTCGGAGACTACGCCATCTTTTCAGGAGGTGGAGTGGCAGATTTCTGCGACGCATCTCTGACCCGGAGCAGCATCGGCACCAGCATGACGGGCTATGACATGGGTGCTGCGACCATCGGGGACTACGCTTTGTTCGCAGGCGGGCATTCCGGTGAAAAGAGTGACACCGCTTACGATTCCGTCGAAGTCTACACCGCATAAAAGAAAAGGAGAAATCAAAATGGCACGATACAAAATTTACGACAACAAATCTGACGTCATCACCCCGGTGGGCGAGAAGCT
>ENA-UERX01000740-UERX01000740.1-human-gut-metagenome-genome-assembly--contig:-NODE-740-length-23420-cov-10.842822_pt1 | contig 23420 bp, 13 predicted proteins | sample MGYA00242992_ERZ507993 | MGnify/ENA primary metagenome ERZ507993 (study PRJEB26167, sample SAMN06115487) | human gut metagenome | host: Homo sapiens | place: China:Chongqing | collected 2015-04-10... | reverse complement strand
GAGCGACACCCCAAGTGCCATCTTCACCATATACATTCCACATAGGCACAGCTGTCAGAGCGGAGGTATATGAAACAATCCATCGGCTTCATAACCGAAAGGTAACTGATACTGCCCGTTTAAATAGGTCACTGCATTTCCCTCAATCCATTTATCCGAATTTCCCATTTCCAGCACTTTATTTTTTGAGAAGCTCGCATTCATATCTACTCCCCATGAGAAATCTCCTTTACTGTCATTATAAGACGTCAGAATATCCATCCCTTGATTTCTCATTCTCAACAAATTTGAAATCGGAGCAGAAAGTCCGAATTCAGAGGGAACAGGAGGAGTATATAATATATTACGACGAAGATTATTAAAATAATCAACAGACAGTTTGATACGTTGATCCCACATTCCAAAATCAATTCCAATATTGGCCAATTCTGAAACTTCCCAAGTAATATCAGGATTTATAGCGACATTATTATATGCACCACCAACCAATTTCCCATTAAACGAATAAATTTTAGGATCATAACTTAAGACTTGTGCAGTCGGATAATAGCCTACTTTTTCCGCATCTCCTAATGTTCCCCAAGACCCCCTGATCTTTAATTCGGACAACCAGGAAGATGCTCCTTCCATAAATTTCTCACGATGAATATTCCATCCGGCAGAAAATGAAGGGAATACCCCCCATCTATGTCCCTCTGCAAAGCGAGAAGAACCATCCGCCCTTAAACTTGCTTCAAATAAGTAACGTCCCTGATAGTCGTAATTAACACGTCCAAACCAAGACTGTATAGCCACATCACGAGTTGTCGAACTTCCATTCTGCTTATTATCACTACCTACCCCCAATACATCAATATCATCAAACGGCATATTATCTCTGGAAGCCCAAAATCCTTCCTGCTTGAAATATTCTTGGGAATAACCAGCCAAAAATTTGAAATGATGTGAGTCTGCCAACGTAAGCGCATAATCAGAAGTAAACTGCAATTGTGTACGGTATTGATAAGCATTAGAATCTTTCAAAGAAGAAACAAGATTTTCCGTCTTTGCCACATTTCCCTCGGCATCATATAAATAATAAGTCTTTACCCGGTCTTTTGTCGTCTGGTCATGCGTATAAGCAGATATGTTTGCTTTTATATTCCAATCTTTCAAAGGAGTATAAGTAGCACTAAATATAGCAAGCATCTCTTTGTGACGTTCTTTTGAATAACCGGCCTCATTGACACCGGCAATAGGGTTTCCTCCCATCGAAGAACCAACCCCATATAGTCCGTTAGCCTCATAAATAGGAGTAACAGGTGATATTCTCGCTGCCTGAGTTTGCCAAATTGTTGTTCCTCCCTGCGGATTCTTTATATTTGTCTGTGTATATTGCAAATTAACCTGCGCAGACAAGTTCTTTAACAGTTGGAAGTGTAAATCCGGTTTGAATATCAAACGGTTATAATTATTGTTAGGTAAAGTACCCTCCTGATAGTCGTTCGAAAGAGAAAAACGATAAGTAATGGATTTCTCTTTACCCGAAACAGCCACATGAGTATTATTAATCAATGTATTTTTACGGTATATTTCTTTATACCACTTATTATCTGCATATTTCCCGTTCTTCAAATCCTGTATGCCTTGTTCACCAAAAAAGGCAGCTTTACCGTCATTAACCATTGCCTCATCATACAAACGCATATAATCTTCGGCACCGACAAAATCCAATTTGAACTGTGGATTCTGAATTCCTATATTGGTAGAAAAGTCAACAACCGGCCGTTCTGAGGTTTGCCCCTTCTTTGTTGTTACCAACATAACCCCATTTGCCGCACGTGACCCATAAATAGAGGCAGAAGCAGCATCCTTCAAAATAGAGATACTTTCTATGTCATTAGGATTCAATGTATAAAGATTACCGGGCACACCATCTATCAGAATAAGAACACCGGAGCTTCCTCCAATCGTGGAAGTACCGTGGATATTTATAGTAGCTCCGGAGCCAACCGCACCACTACCCTTGGTTACTGTCATACCGGGAACCGAACCTGCCAACAACTCCTGAACGTTGGTAACAGAACGCGCCTTCAATGCCTTATCTGCTTTAATAGTTCCGATAGAACCTGTCAAGTTAACCTTTCTTTGTGTACCATATCCTACTACAACAACCTCCTCCAATGCTTGTGTATCCTCCTTTAAAGTCACAACCAGCATCTTGCCGTTTTGCGGTTTCAACTGTCGGGTCTCATAACCAATATAAGAGATTTCCAAAACAGCATTATTCATTGCATTCAGAGTAAAATTACCATCAAAATCAGTTATTGTACCATTGGAAGTACCTTGTACTATCACTGTTGCGCCAATTACCGGCTCACCATTTACATCAATCACCCTTCCTGTCACCTCACCTTGCTGCTCACGATTCAGCGGTTGCCGGGCTCTTTTAATAATTACTTTTTTATCCTGAATTTCATAACTCAAACCGGACTGTCCTTTCAAAAGTTGTTTTACAACTTCTTCTATTACCGCATCTTTTACAGAAATGGAGACACGCTTTTTCGTATCCAAATCAAGGGATGAAAAGACAAATGAATATCCTGATGATTTTTTTATTTGTTCGATAGCTTCCTTTACTGTTATATTACTGGCTTTCAATGTAATATCCTGAGAGAAAGCCGATAAATTAAAGCAAAGTGCTACTGAGGCTACTAAAATAGCCTTATCAAAACATCTCATAATTCTTCTGATTTTTAAAATAAATAAATTAGAATAAGGTTATAAGAATTAAAGATTTACTATATTTGCTACTTCTTTAACTCAACAAGTGTTTTTGAAAAGAATACTTGACTTGATTTAATCGGGAGGGTGTGGCCGCATCCTCCTTTTTTATATCAAGCATCTCCTACTTTACACATCAACCGGTAGAAATTATTTGCTTCATAAATTTAGATTTTTAGGTTCTACAATATATTAATAAAGTATATACTTTCCATTTTCGTATCGGTAATTCATCCTGCTGGTAGAAGCTATGGTTTCAAGCACCTCTTCAATGGTATTTTTATTTATCATAAAATCACCATAAAAACGTCTATCCCGCAGTGAATCCGCAACTTCAATACGCACATCATAACTTCGCATCAGTTTTTTTGCAATATCCTCTAACAACTCTTCATCAAAAAACAGTTTATTATCTCTCCAAATATTTGCATACTCTACATTCGCTTTCGATTTAACCATTTCGCCAGTCAATTTATTCAGCACCATCCGTTCATTCGGTTCCAAATAAAGTTCCTCCATCGCTTTTATCCCATTCTGCAGTGCTACCTTTCCTTCTACCAAACTAATCATCACCTCCTCGTCATTGGAATAGTTCTTAAAATTGAATTTTGTTCCCAATACACGGAGATTCACCTCTTTGGTACAAACCTCAAAGGGTACTTTCTCATTGTGGGCAACCTCAAAATAGCCTTCTCCTTCTAATGTCAGCTTACGGTCATCTACACCAAATCCCTGAGAATAAGTAACTTTAGAACCGGCATTTAACCAAACCAAACTTCCATCAGGCAAATTTAATTTTGTATGTGTACCCAATGAAGCTTCCACCACTATATCCGAAAAGTTCTGTTTTACAGTATGTTTTCCCTGATAATAAGTGGCAAAAGGAACTAATAATACCAAAAGCACAGCAGCCACACGATATAACATTTTCCAAGAGAAAGAACGTCTTGCCTGCTTTTCTTTTTTCGGGAATATAGCTGCCCGCTGCTGAAACAAAGTAAAAGCCGCATCTTCATCAAATGGTTCAACACTTCCCGATACTCCCGAAGAAAACCAAAGTTCTAACTTATTCCGAACATAAATACGGTTAGCTTCCGATTCCATAGTCCATTTCTGCAACTCGGAAAAAGAGGCTTTATCCAAATTCCCTGATAAATAAGATGTAATCAATCCGTCTATATCGTTATATTCTTCTTTCATCTGCATATATTAAGTGCTGTTATTATATAAGGCAAAAAATAAGTTTTAAAGGGTAGTCAAAATGAAGTTTTTTTCAATTTCCTAAAAAAACATAGAGAACAAGTAGTTTCAGGTACTTTTCCATCCGTTGCTGAAGACAGGATAATGCTTTCTTCATGTGGTATTTAACCGTGTTTACCGAGATATTAAGTTCTATTGCTATTTCTTCGTATTTTTTCTGTTCAAAACGATTCTTTTTGAACACCGTTCGACATTCTAAAGGAAGTTCTTCAATATTCCGAATCAGTTCACTTTCCAATTCCTGCTCCAATAAATAACCCAAAGGATGCTCATCTTCGACAAAAACCCGATCCAGAAATTCCATATTTTCCGGAAGAAAAAATGAAGAAACCAAAAGTTCCTCCCGCCTCCTTAACGAATTCAGCTCATTCAAACAACGATTACGGACGGCACGCATAAGGTATGCACGAATTGAATATTCAATTTCAATATCGTCCCGGTGCTCCCACAAATAAAAAATCACATCATCCACTATTTCCTCAGCCAGAGCAGCATCGGCCAACATTTGGTTCGCAAAACGGCAAAGCAATACATAATGCTGTTTATATATGTATTTAAAAGCATCTTCGTTTCCTTGCTTCAACTGCTCTATAATAAGTTTTTCCATAGCCATCATTAAAGTTATAAACAATAAAAATCAGTAACTCTAATACGGTGTTTCATCAGAAATATAAATTACATGTTCCATCGTAGTAGATTATAGCATTTAACTTAAAAATCCGTATTGAACTTGTGAAGTTCATTCCACGGGTATGGGAAAATTCATGCAACAATACATAGCCCGGTAAATGAAATGGTTACATCATCTGATAACATGATAAATGACATACCAAACGGTGTGTACGCATAATGACGCGGCCAAAATTCCTATCTACAAGCACTCTTTTTGTTGCCATATCAGGCGCAAAGATACATTTTTAGACGAAAAAAAATAGGATTTTACGACTTTTCCCGATTTTGCACCGCCCAACAAACAACCGTTCGGTGAATACCATCAGTGCCGATTACATCCACCACTATAATTACTTCCGATTTCATCACCTTCAAATAAATATCCCGCCCATCATCTGAAACAGGGTTACCCCGGTAGATCCTCTTTTCTCATAATATAAGGATTTGAGAAGAATTGAAAAGGATAAAAAATGAAAGGAGGATGAATCAGATAAAAAATAATTGTTACCTTTGTCAGGTTCGATGAGAAACATGCACGTACGAGTTTGGTTACATTAAAAAATAAAAAACTGATATACAATGTACAGAGCAAACATCGGTACTTTTGCGCAAATTATGAAACGAAATCAAATGGAAGATACAAAACATATCAAAATAAGCGAATACAATTACCCGCTGCCCGATGAACGGATTGCAAAGTTTCCGCTGGCAGTACGTGACCAATCCAAGCTGTTGGTATACCGCCACGGCGAAGTAAGCGAAGATACATTCACTGCGCTGCCTGAATATCTGGAGCAGGGCGAACTGATGATATTCAACAATACAAAGGTGATTCAGGCACGCCTGCACTTTCGCAAGGAAACGGGAGCTCTGATTGAAGTGTTCTGTCTGGAGCCGATACAGCCGAACGATTATGTACTGTCCTTCCAGCAAACGAAAAAATGCAGCTGGCTCTGCATGATTGGCAATCTGAAGAAATGGAAAGAAGGAGCACTGAGCCGCATGGTAGACGTGAAAGGGAAACAGGTGACACTGACTGCCACACGCGGTGAATGTCGCGGCACAAGCCATTGGGTAGATTTTGAATGGAATGATGACAGCATCACCTTTGCCGACCTGCTGGAAGTGGTGGGCGAACTGCCTATTCCTCCCTACCTCAACCGAGACACACAAGAAAGCGATAAAGAAACTTATCAGACGGTCTATTCCAAAATAAAAGGGTCGGTAGCCGCCCCCACCGCCGGACTGCACTTCACCGAACGCGTATTGCAAGCATTGGATGCCCACGGTATCGACCGCGAAGAACTGACCTTGCATGTAGGCGCAGGCACCTTCAAGCCCGTGAAAAGTGAAGAAATAGAAGGACACGAAATGCATACGGAATACATATCCGTCAACAAACGGACCATTGAGAAACTGATTGCACACGGAGGGCATGCCATTGCCGTAGGAACCACTTCGGTGAGAACCTTGGAAAGCCTGTATTATATAGGAGTAGCTATCAGCCGCAATCCCGATGCCAACCAGGAAGAACTGCACGTGCAGCAATGGATGCCTTACGAAGAGAAAAATGGCATCGGCACTATACAGGCTTTACAGCATATACTCGATTATCTGAACCGTCACCACATGGAAACATTGCACACCAGTACGCAAATCATCATTGCTCCGGGCTACGAATACAAGATAGTGAAAAAGATGGTTACCAATTTCCACCAACCGCAAAGCACATTACTGCTATTGGTTTCTGCTTTTGTGAAAGGAGACTGGCGAAAGATTTATGATTATGCCTTGGAGCATGATTTCAGGTTCCTAAGCTATGGCGACAGTTCGTTGCTGATACCCTGAAGCCCTATCACAGGCATACCATCTTCCTTCCGCAGCATTAAGCGTTTTCTTCCCTACCATTAAGGCGTTTTTTACAGACATTTACTACGTCCCACTACGGCAGGACGTACGTTCCACCGTAGCAGGACGTACGTCCTATTGCAGTGGGACGTATATCCTGCTATAGTGGGACGTAGTAGTATTCAGTATAGAAAGGCATAATCATCCGTATGAAAAGCCTTAGCTATATCCAAGAAGCGGCTTGGAATAAGACACTAGTAAACGGAAACAGATTTTTAGTCAACAAGAAAAGAATTTGAGAATAATCCACTATTTTTGCATTTAAGTAAAAGACTATACGCAATATGACTAAGAAACGAACAATGAAAAAAACAATATGACAGCAGAAGAATTAGGCCAGATGATATGGAACGTGAAGGAACTCCTTCGCAATGTATATGACAATAAGGACGTGGAGGATGTAATTCTTCCGTTCACTCTCCTCCGCCGTCTGGACTGCGTACTTGTAGGTTCAGAAAGCCGTGTGGCAGCTAACATGAAGCAACTGGAAGAACTTGGTCAGACCTCACAAGAAGATATCGACAATATGATGCCGATGCTCATGGATGCTGCCGGCTACAAATTCTACAATACGAGCGGTCTGTCACTCTCTAAGTTGATAACAGTTCCCGCCGACCTGACGAATAACTTCAAGACCTATCTTGAAGGCTTCAGTCCGAACATCCGTGAAATTCTGAAAAACTTCACCGGTAAAGGTGAAAATGCGAGCCTGAGCGATATCTTCTTAAACCTTGCCCGAAAGAATCTTCTGCTTCAAGTGACTAAAGCTTTTGTGCTGAACATCGACCTCAGTCCCGACAAAGTAGACAACCACATGATGGGCACTGTCTTCGAAATTGTCATTCGTTATGCAAAAGAGTCTGTAGGTATCGGCGCCGGTCAATTCTATACTCCTCGCGACATCGTTCGCTTGATGACAGAGATTACTCTGCTCGGTCAAGAAGATAAGATTTACCAAGATGGTAAGATAATCTCTGTGTATGACCCCTGCTGTGGTACGGGCGGCATCCTGACGTTGACCAAAGATACTATAGAGGAAACGGCGAAGGAGCGTAGAGTGGATGTAACCGTCAACCTGTTTGGTCAGGAATTAAACGACAAAACATACGCACTCTGCAAGAGTGATATTATCATGAAGGGTGACGAGGCAAAGGGTATCGCTGTAGGTGATACCCTTCTCATCGATGAATTCCGCGATCAAAAGTTCAACTTTATGCTGGCGAACCCTCCGTACGGCGTGGACTGGAAACGTGAATACGATTCTGTTTCTGCCGAAGCGGAAGATAAAAACAGTCGTTTCGCTCCGGGACTGCCCGACAAGAGCGACGGCCAGTTACTATTCACCTTGCACATGCTTCATAAGATGGATCCCAAAGGCAGTCGCGTAGGCATCCTCTCTAATGGCTCACCACTGTTTAACGGTGGTGCAGGTTCCGGTTGGAGCAATATTCGCAAGCACATGCTTGACAATGATTTACTTGACGCTATCATTGCTTTGCCCGGCGGTTTGTTCTATGGCACAGGTATCGCTACCTATCTTTGGATATTTGATAACAAGAAGCCCGAAAGCCACAAGAATAAAGTGTTACTGATAAATGCAGCAAAAGACGAGTACGTCCAGCCTATGCGCAAGAACCTCGGTATGAAGAATATCTTGGTCAGCGATTATGGTCGAAATGAAATATGTCGTATCTACCATGCTTTTGAGACTTGCGACAATGCAAAACTTATGGATAAGGATGATTTCTTCTACACTTACATTACTGTTGAACGCCCTCTTCGTCTTATATATAAGGATGTGAAGACAAAGTATGCTGCGCTCGATGAAAAGAAGCGGAGCGAAGCTTTGGCAAACATCGTTGCATTGGACGATATTGATACAGAACGCACCGATGCTGAGTTCTTTGCTTACTTGGAGTCGAAGAAGATAAAGACTACCGCAAAACTTATCAAAGATTGTCGCACCTTCTTTGGTGAAGTGTCTGAAACAGCTCCCGAGGTTCATGTCATACCACTTGATGATAGCAGCGACTTGGTAGCTGACACTAATTTGCGTGACTATGAATCGATTCCATTCAAGACGGATATTCAAGAGTATTTTCAAAACGAGGTGCTTCGCTTTGCTCCTGATGCATGGATGGATAGAGAGAAAGACAAGATAGGTTGCGAGTTCCCCATTTCAAAACTGTTTTATGAATATCAGCCGCTGCGTTCAGTAGAGGATATCCTTGCGGATATTCGGGCTCTCGAAGAAGATGAGGAACAGGAATTATCTTCATTGTTGAATGATTAAAAAGAGGTGATGATGAAGAAATATAATGCTTATAAAGATAGTGAGGTAAAATGGATTGGAGAAATACCGGAACATTGGGAAATTACTCCCCTGAAATTTTGTTTTAAAGTATTATCAGGTGCAACTCCAAAAAGTACAGAACTAAGTTATTGGGAAGATGGCAATATTAATTGGATAACACCAGCAGACTTTAAAACAGAAGATAGATTTATCTCTGATGGTGTTAAGAAGATAACAAAAGAAGGTTTTATGTCTTGTTCAACAACCTTAATTCCTTCTGGCAGTATCATCTTTTCAAAACGTGCGCCAATAGGTAGCGTTGTTATAAATAGTAATGAAGTTTGTACTAATCAAGGCTGTTTATCGTGTATTCCTAAAGATGATATTTCTAGTTTGTTTTTCTATTATATAATGTCTGTATCACAGAAATATTTCGACATGTTAGGAACAGGCACTACTTTTAATGAAATATCTGCAAATGTATTTAAGAATGTTCATTTACCTGTTCCTCCATTATCAGAACAGCAAGCCATTGCCTCATACCTTGATGCCAAGACGGAGAAGATGGACCAAATGATTGCTAAGGCAGAAAAGAAAATAGAATATCTTGGTGAACTTAAACAATCACTTATTACTCGTGCCGTGACACGAGGACTGAATCCCAATGCACCACTCAAAGATAGTGGGGTGAAATGGATTGGCAAGGTCCCGGAACATTGGGAAATTATGCCTTTTAAATATTATGGCAAATTACACAAAGGACTTACATTTTCAAAAGCAGACTTAACAGCAACTGGTGTTCCTGTAATAAGCTATGGTCAAATCCACTCAAAAGGAAATAAGAGTGTACGATTTTTTGAAGAAGGAATAAGATTTATCCCAAGGGAACTCACTAAAAATGGAGATTCCGCTTTGGTAAAACAAGGAGATTTTATTTTTGCAGATACTTCAGAAGATTTAGAAGGGTGTGGAAATTGTGTTTATAATGATACAACAAATCCTATTTATGCTGGTTATCATACCATTATATATAAAACAAGAGAAAGAGATTGCAAATACTTAGCTTATTTATTTAGGTCAAATGTATGGCGTTCACAAATTCGTTGTAGAGTAAGTGGTATAAAAGTCTATAGTATAACTCAAGGAATCATGTCACAAGTAAATATTCTCTTACCTCCTATGTCCGAGCAGAAAGAGATTAGCACATACTTAGACATAAAATGTTCAAAGATAGACCACATTGTCGCTACCCAAAAGAAAAAAATTGCTTACCTTCAAGAACTGAAACAAAGCCTTATCACCAATGTAGTGACAGGCAAGATTAAAGTAAGCTGATACATTATAGAATATAAGACCATGAAAGCAAGCAATAACAAGGAAGAAGAACCTCATTTCGTAAAGCGAGATAAATTTGCCATAACCGCAGAATATAAGCAATGGTTTGCCGATATCAAATCTCGTTTGCGAAACAGTCAGATAAAAGCAGCCATCAAAGTAAACGGTACACTGCTGGAATTCTATTGGAGCTTAGGTCGTGACATTGTAAAGATGAAAGCGGAACAAGCATGGGGAAGTGGTGTTTTGCAACAGCTCAGCTTTGATTTGCGAGATGAGTTTCCTGATATGAAAGGATTGTCATACACCAACTTGCGATATGCGGCACAGTGGTTCAGATTCTATACAAGTGATGATGAGTCAATTTGCCAACAACTTGTTGGCGAATTATCCATGCCACAAAAATTCGCTCTTGTGCCCTGGGGACATCACATTGAAATCATGGCCAAGAGTAAGAGCGTGGACGAAGCATTGTTCTATATAAACGAAGTGATTGCCGGCAACTGGAGTCGCGCCACCCTGATGAATATGCAGAAAGCAGGCCTTTATGAAAGACGAGGAAGAGCGCAAACCAATTTCAACAACAAGTTGCCACAACCGCAAGATGAACTGGCACAAGAAATATTGAAAGACCCTTATAACTTTGATTTCCTTACGTTGCGAGAACCATATAATGAACACATGCTTGAAGAAGCCTTAGAACACAATATCCGTCGGTTTCTGCTAGAATTAGGTACAGGTTTTGCATACGTTGGGAGCCAGATGGAACTCCGTATGCCTGGTGGAACCAGCTACTTTCCGGATATGGTATTCTATCATACAAAACTGAAATGCTATGTCGTGCTTGAGCTTAAAGTCGTGGAATTTGAACCTGAGTTTGCCGGTAAACTCAACTTCTATGTATCGGCGGCAGACCATCTTTTAAAAGATGACAATGACAACCCCAGTATAGGATTGCTGGTATGCAAGTCGAAAAACGAGACCGTGGTAAAGTGGGCTTTTGAAGGCATTGACCGCCCGTTGGGAGTAGCAACCTATGAACTTGATGAAGTACTGAAAAAGACACTGGCAGAGAAACTGCCAAGTATTGAAGACATAGAAAATGCAATAGAAGAGTAAATTGTGCGGAAACACTGCACGGTTATACACGAGCTTTGCAATCATAAAACGAAAAATATGAACCGATATGTTTGAACTACTAAACGAAACTCTCTTTGAGAAACATATGGCAGAATACCTTGCAGGAAGCAAGATGTACAATCAACGCACACCAAAGGATTTCAATATTCAAAAGTTGGTGGACTCAGATATGCTTTTACAATTCTTACGCGAGCAACCTATATGGCAGAAACTTATTAATCAAGGTTTTGCAGACGAACAAGATGCGCTCAACATTGTGATTGAAACCATCAATACGAAAATTAATCGTGGTGAGAGTTTGCTGTCACTGTTGAAAAACGGCTTCATGCTGCAAGGTCGACGCATCCGATTGGCGGCTTTCAAACCGGAGATGACTCTCGATGATGATGCCGACCACCTCTACCAGAAAAATATCTTCAGCGTGGTTCGTCAGATGAAGTACAGCACTCTGGGCTTCGATAAGGAGAATGAACTCGACCTCTGCATCCTGTTAAACGGTCTGCCTATCATTACTCTGGAGTTGAAGAACGAAGCTACCGGTCAGACTGTGGTGAACGCCATGCACCAATATCAGACCAACCGTCACCCACAAAACCGTATGCTTCGCACCTGTCTGGTTCACTTCGCCATGGATAACAACCGGGTGATGATGACCACCAAGCTGGCCGGCAATAATACACAGTTCCTCCCATTCAACAAGGAAACAGTGAATCCACAAGTAGAGGGAGATTATCCGACCTGCTATATGTGGAAAGAAGTGTTACAAGCTGATTCTTTACTAAATCTCATTCAGCATTTCATTAAACGCATTACACCTAAGAAAGGTGAACCGTTCTATATATTCCCCCGCTATCACCAATTGCGTTGCGTTCGTAATATCATTAGCGACGTGCGAGAGAAAGGCGTAGGTCAAACCTATCTTGTGCAGCACTCAGCAGGTTCAGGCAAAACAAAGAGCATGTCATGGCTGGCCTTCCAACTGGCAAACCTTCAGAATGCAGATAACACCCCGGTGTTCGATTCGGTTATCATGATAACCGACCGTATTGTACTCGACCGGAACATTGCCGATGAAATAAAGGGAATGGAAGAAGTAGCCGGTACTGTAAAAGACATCCGCAAAGGTTCACGTAATCTGGCAAAAGCATTAGCAGAAGGCGGTCACCGCATCATCATCTCCACTGAACAAAAGTTCAGCTTTGCATTACCTAAGTTGAAGGAGGCTGCCGGTTCACACTTTGCTGTCATCATAGACGAGGCGCATACAGCCTTTGGCAAGCAAGCGTCGCACGATGTGCGTCAAGTTCTCACCGACAAGAGTGAGCTTCGCGAAACGGTAGAAGAGTTCGGTATTGAGAGTCGTGAAGCCGAGAACAATATGCAAGACCAAATGTTGGCCGAACTGCAAGCTGCCCGCAGCATCAATAGCGGTCATATCAGTTACTTTGCTTTCACAGCCACGCCAAAGTCACAGACTTTTGCACTCTATGGCCGTAACGGAAAGGCATTCGACACCTATTCCATGAAACAAGCCATTGAGGAAGGCTTTATCCTTGACGTGCTGAAAAACTATACCACCTTCCAAACCATGTTTGAGCTGGTAAGTAAGGTAGATCTTCCTGAAGACACACCTGAATACGAAAAGCAGAATGCACTCCGCTTGATGATGCAATATGTGAACCAGCACCCATACGTCATCAACTACAAAGCCAATATGATGGTAGACTACTTCATGCAGCACTCTGCCCAAAAGATGAAAGGGCAGGCAAAAGCCATTGTAGTGACTTCCAGCCGCGCCAACGCCATATTGTTCCACCAAGCCATCACACGCCGGTTGAAAGAGAAGTACAATGGCGAGGTAAAAGCTCTTGTAGCATTCAGCGGTGAAGTAGAAATCAATGGTAACAAATATACCGAGGAAAAAATAAACGGCTTCGGAATCAAAGACAATGGCATTGCCGTTGAATTCAAACAGCCTAATCAAAGATTCTTGGTCGTAGCCGATAAGTTCCAGACCGGATTCGACCAGCCTTTACTCCATACCATGTTTGTAGACAGGAAGTTAGGCGGTGTGCAGTGCATCCAAACACTAAGTCGTTTGAACCGCTGTCATCCCGACAAGCAAGATACCCTGATTATCGACTTCGTAAACAAACACGAGGACATAAAGGCAGCGTTCGAAGACTATTACGATGCCACATGGTTACAAGGAAACTACAACCCATCAAACATCTATGAATATAAGAATGACATTGAGCGCAGGAAACTCTTTACACAGAGCGATGTAGATAAGGTTGTAACCTTATTGCTATGCGGAGATGAACAACAGATAGTCGGCATTCCATCTATCTTAGGACAACTGGTAAACGAATATGTGAAGCCTTTACCTGAAGAAGAACAGGAACTCATCCGCAAAGAGGTGAACCGTTACATCCGCCAGTACGGATTGCTTGCTCAGCTAATGAAATTCCTTGACCCTGACTTGGAACGTTTCTACATGTTCTGCAAGCTCTACTACAAATATCTGCCTTATACCAAGGAGACTTTGCCACTGGACATCTTGGAAAAGATTGACCTTGACAAGTATCGTATTCAATTAGCAGAACAGGGCTGTATCACATTAGAGGGAGAAGGTGGCAAACTGACACCTCCAAGTACTGCCAGCATTAGCGGTGGGGAGAAGGAGTTTGACAATCTCGATCATCTCATCCACATGATAAATGAGCCTTATGAAGGTTTCCTCAACGAGAATGACCAAATAATCCTTGAGTTGCTGCGTCAGTTGAGGAATGACCCGAACGTGAAGCAAGCATTCAGCGCAGAAAACTCCCACTCCAGCCTGTTGAAGATGGTAGAAAAGGAGTTCAACAAAAAAGTCGCGACACAGTTAGGCAAGTATATTAATTTGAAAAAACTGCTCAATAGCAATCAAGCTTTCAATGAGGAATTCTTAAACATGCTAGTAACCTTCCTGGGGCAAAGTTTCCATACAGGTAAGGTGCTTGAATATAATGAGGAGTTGCTTAAAGATGTGATGTTTGAGAAACTTGAAGATACTTTCAGTGAACTCTGCGGGCATGGCTATCGTGAACTTGAAGAAGTGCTCGATTGTCTTTTCGCCATCTTGAAGACCCACACTGTAAAGAACTTGGATGGGCTGAACACCATGATTCCAAATCAACTGAACAAGTTCTATCGTGGCGAGAACGAGCCGGTAGACTTGAAAGTGATATTCGGAGCATTGTTGCCTAAGTATGAGGCATTCCTCCGCAAACTCTATTACTTGAAAGAGGGAGAACTCTTTGTGTCTACCAAAGGTACAGATGGTTGGGTGGCCATCGTAAAGACTTTCCATGAAATAGATAACCTCTATTATAATCATGGCAAAAATCCGAAGTTGAACACTTTTGAGACCTACTATAAGTGCATTTCAAAGTGGAGAAACGAGAACGTTCACCTTGCTCCGGAACTACCCGATGCAGAGGTTGCTCCAGCCATCCACATGGTGGTCAGCATGTATATCTATGCCGTAATGGTCAGCATTACAGACTTGGAAATGGCAGGTTGTGAACTTGACAATTCGGGAGTTACTGCTCCTGATGTATGTCCTTCCACTCCTATAATCCCTTATAAAATGACTACAATGGCTGATTTGGGCAGAGATGATTCTAAAGACCAAAAGGTAGCGGATCATCCTATTGACAAGATGAACGAGGCAGAAAAGATGGACCTCTTGAAGCGCAGTATTCTGAAAGCACAAAGTTACACTCCGCTATTCACCAAAAAGCGTCATTGGATATCAATTTACAAAATGGCAGCACACAAGAACATCATCATCGATGGCGACTACGCACACTTCGTACAGCGTATCGGCATGATGGATCTGAAAAATATGCCTAGCGGTTTATCTGAAAACTATCTAAGCCGCATGAACAAAGGCGTTTTCGCTGATGATCTCAGCGAGTGGACAAGCATTGGCTTGAGCGGCATAAAACTCTCTGAGTTCACCGATATCAAGGAAACCGCAGAGAAATTCGGTAAAATCATCGACGAAATTAACTATAAGGAATAAGCCTGGAAACTAGTTTAAACAAAAAAGATGGCAACAAATAAAAATGCGATTGTTCGATACAGAGCTTTGGATAAATGCTTTAGTAGTAGAACTAGGAAATATTACATGAACGACCTCATTGAGGCTTGTCGTATGGCACTTGAACGCCAGAATGGTGATAGCGGTTCAAAAGGTGCCGAAGGAGTACAACGTCGTCAAATCTTTGACGATATGAACGACATGGAACTGATGTACGGAGTCACTATCGACAGAATCCAAGACGGTCATAAAAAATATTACCGCTACGCAGTCGACTCAAAAACAATGGCCGAGGCGGGTCCTTCTCAAGAAGAAATGGATTGCATACTTGAGGCTGCCGCCATCATGAAACGCTTTGAAGGAATTCCTCAGTTCGACTGGCTGGACGATCTGGAAAAGAAACTTTATACAACTTCAAAACTAGGTAGTGCAACTCTAAAGGCAGTTAGCTTCCAGCACAACCAATACCTTACAGGTATAGACAAGTGGTACAAGCCTATATTTGAAGCTATTGTAGCAAAGAAAGTAATAGAAATAAGTTACCATCCGTTTGGTAAAGATGTTAGAACAGTTGTGGTGAGCCCTTATCATTTGAAACAGTACAACAATCGTTGGTTCTTGATAGCGAAACGCAAGGACTTTGACAAAATGTCCAACTATGCGATAGACCGAATTAAAGAGATAAAGGAAACGACCAAAGTGTTTGAACCCCTAGACGATGACTTTGATTTCGAAGAGTTCTTTAGTGACGTGGTGGGCGTTTCCGTGCTTGAAGGCGCACCCGTGGAAAATGTTATTCTGCACGTTACCGACAAGGCGTGGAATTACATTACAACAAAGCCGCTGCATGAGTCTCAATCAGTACTAAACAGCAAACAAGCCGACGGTAAATGGGAGGTTCGACTGAAGGTACAAGACAACTATGAATTACGTTCGCTTCTACGTTCCTTTGGCGACAGTGTTGAGGTTATAGCTCCAGCCACCTTACGCCAAGAAATGAAAGAAATGGCCCGGCGTGTTTTCCAAATGTATAACGATTAAATCTATATACTATGAAAGACACTATACCTGTAAACGCCATCTATCACTATCCGACTTCTTATAGTCTTGAATAATAATCAACTTAAAACAAATCTAAAAAACCTCCCATAGTACCTGCTATGGCTATATTTCTAAAAAGCGACAGTCTATTAGATAGAATTTATTTACTTTATGTCACTAAACATATCCATTAATTCATAGTATCTCAGTTGTTTTACTATCTTTGTGACAAAACACCTGAATGCTATGACTGTCACCTTATCTAACGAACTTCCTGCCTATCCTACTTTTGTGGAAGGCATCCGCCGTGCGCCCGACAGGGGTTATCGTCTGACACCGGCACAAACAGAAACCGCACTGAGGAATGCACTGCGTTACATTCCCGAAGAACTTCACGCCCGACTCGCCCCGGAATTTATGGATGAACTGCTTACCCGGGGAAAAATCTATGGCTACCGTTTCCGGCCGCAAGGCGATTTGAAAGCAAAGCCTATTGACGAATATAAAGGAAACTGCATCGAAGGAAAAGCATTTCAAGTAATGATAGACAACAACCTTTCATTTGATATTGCCTTGTATCCTTACGAACTGGTCACTTACGGTGAAACAGGACAAGTATGCCAAAACTGGATGCAATACCGGCTCATTAAACAATATCTGGAAGTAATGACTGACGAACAGACTTTGGTAGTGGAAAGCGGACATCCCCTTGGTCTGTTCAAGTCAAAGCCAGAAGCACCGCGTGTTATTATCACTAATTCCATGATGGTAGGCATGTTCGACAACCAGCGTGACTGGGAAATTGCTGCACAGATGGGCGTTGCCAATTACGGTCAGATGACAGCAGGCGGATGGATGTACATCGGTCCGCAAGGCATTGTACACGGCACATTCAATACCTTATTGAATGCCGGCCGCATGAAATTAGGAGTACCGCAGGATGGAAATCTTAACGGGCATCTCTTTGTTTCTTCCGGTTTGGGCGGAATGAGCGGCGCACAGCCTAAAGCCGCCGAAATAGCAGGAGCCGCCGCCATCATTGCCGAAGTAGATGCCTCACGCATCGAAACACGGTATCGCCAAGGATGGGTGCAGCACGTCACTGCCGACTTGAAAGAAGCCTATACCCTTGCTGCCGAAGCCATGAGGCTACGCAAGCCTTGTTCCATTGCTTATCACGGAAATGTAGTAGATTTGCTGGAGCATGCTTTGAATCACCATATAGATATTGAACTGCTGAGCGACCAAACCTCGTGCCATGCCGTGTACGAAGGAGGATACTGTCCGGCAGGCATTACTTTCGATGAACGTACCCGCCTGTTGAAAGACGACCGCACACGATTTGAAAAGCTTGTAAATGCTTCACTACGCCGCCATTTCAATGCCATTAAAGCACTGGTGGAACGCGGTACTTATTTTTTCGATTACGGCAATTCGTTTATGAAAGCCATTTATGATGCAGGAGTAAAGGAAATCTCACGCAATGGCATTGATGAAAAAGACGGCTTCATCTGGCCTTCTTATGTGGAAGATATTATGGGACCGCAACTTTTTGATTACGGCTACGGACCTTTCCGCTGGGTTTGTCTCAGCGGTAAACATGAAGATTTGATAAAAACCGACCATGCCGCCATGGAGTGTATCCCCAAAGAACGACGCGGACAGGACATGGATAATTGGATATGGATACGTGATGCCGAAAAGAACAATCTGGTAGTCGGCACTCAGGCACGCATCCTCTATCAGGACGCACTCGGTCGCATGAATATCGCCTTGCGTTTTAACGAAATGGTACGCAAAGGAGAAGTAGGTCCCATTATGTTGGGACGAGACCACCATGATGTGAGTGGAACCGATTCTCCTTTCCGTGAAACATCGAACATCAAGGACGGCAGCAATGTGATGGCAGATATGGCAGTCCAGTGCTTTGCAGGCAACTGTGCACGCGGCATGAGTCTGGTCGCCCTGCACAATGGCGGAGGCGTAGGTATCGGCAAAGCCGTCAACGGCGGATTCGGAATGGTGTGCGACGGTAGTGATCGAGTAGACGCTATTTTACGCTCGTCCATGCTATGGGATGTCATGGGCGGTGTGGCACGACGCTCATGGGCACGTAATCCGCATGCCATGGAAACATCCGAAGAATTTAACCATACTCATCGGGAACAGGGCTATCATATCACCATGCCGCATCTGGCAGAAGATGCATTAATCGACAGAGTATTAAAAGAAAAAGGTATAAAACATCAATAACATTACGAATTATGAGCTGGACAAAAATCATGGAATGCGTTCCCAACTTTAGCGAAGGACGCGACTTGCAGAAAATAGATCAGATAGTATCTCCCTTCCGTGCACGCGCCGGGGTAAAACTGCTCGACTATAGCAATGATGAAGACCATAATCGTCTTGTGGTCACCGTAGTGGGAGAACCTGATGCTTTAAAAGAAGCGGTGATAGAAGCCATCGGCATAGCAGTAAAGCTGATTGACCTCAACCATCATCAAGGACAGCACCCGCGAATGGGAGCGGTAGATGTAGTACCGTTCATTCCTATCAAAGGATGTACCATGGAAGAAGCCATCGCCATCTCTAAAGAAGTAGCGCAACGGGTAGCCTCTCAATATAACCTTCCGGTCTTCCTCTATGAAAAATCAGCAAGCGCTCCTCACCGCGAAAATCTTGCCGCCATCCGTAAAGGAGAATTCGAAGGCATGAAGGAAAAGATTCACCAACCCGAATGGCATCCCGATTTCGGTCCCGAAGAACGGCATCCCACTGCCGGAACCGTTGCCATCGGAGCTCGCATGCCGTTAGTGGCCTATAATATCAATCTGAACACCCCCAGCCTGGAGATTGCACATGATATTGCCAAGAAAATCCGTTTTATCGGAGGCGGGCTACGCTTTTGCAAAGCCATGGGTGTGGAACTGAAGGACCGAGGTATCACCCAGGTGTCCATGAACCTGACAGACTACAGCAAGACTGCCCTCTATCGGGCTTTTGAGATGGTGCGTTTCGAAGCCCGCCGCTACGGAGTAAGCATCATCGGCAGCGAAATTGTGGGCCTGGTTCCCATGGAAGCTCTGATTGACACAGCCTCTTATTATTTGGGACTGGAAAACTTCTCCATGCAGCAAGTACTGGAAGCGCAGATTATGGAATAACAAGAAATCTATCGTCATGAACAACAACCTTATCATCAAGAATGCCCGCATCATCACCCCGCTTGGCACCTCTGCCCTGAAAGGTAAAGAGATGAACCAACTGCTGGATCTCACCGGAGGAACCGTAAAAGTAACCGACGGAGTGATTACCTATGCAGGTCCATCCCGTCCTACATGTGAAGAACCGGAAGAAGGCTACGAGATTCTGAATGCCGAAGGACGAGTGTTGCTTCCCGGATTCATCGACTCACATACCCACCTGGTATTCGGAGGCTATCGCCCCGAAGAATTTATTTGGCGCATGAATGGCGAAAGCTATATGAGCATCATGCAACGCGGAGGAGGTATCGTCAACACGGTACATGCCACTCGTGAAGCGACACCGGAGGAATTGAAATGCAAAGCCGAATGGTTCATCGATGTCATGAGCCGCATGGGGGTCACTACAGTGGAAGGGAAAAGCGGTTACGGACTTAACCGCGATACGGAGCTTAAGCAACTGGAAGTAATGCGTTCCATCAATCTCTCTCCGCAACGCAAAGTAGATATAGCCGCCACCTTTCTCGGTGCACATGCATTGCCTCCCGAATATCAGGGCAGAGCCGACCAATACATTGATTTTCTCATCCATGAAATGCTTCCTTTGGTCCGTGAAAAGCAACTTGCCGAGAATTGCGACATTTTTTGCGAGCAAGGTGTCTTTACCGTAGCACAATCCCGGCGACTCCTGCAAGCCGCACAGGAACTGGGACTCGGTGCCAAGATACATGCCGATGAAATTGTAAGCTTCGGCGGTGCCGAACTTGCCGGTGAAATAAAAGCGCTCAGCGCCGACCATTTGCTGCACGCTTCGGATACCGGCATCCGTGCAATGGCAGAAAATAAGGTTGTCGCCACGCTCCTGCCTCTGACCGCCTTTACGCTTCGTGAACGTTATGCACGAGGACGTGACATGATAGACAGCGGTTGTGCCGTAGCCCTCGCCACCGACCTCAATCCGGGCAGTTGTTGTTCCGGCTCCATCCCACTGACATTTGCACTGGCTTGCCTATATATGCATCTCACATTGGAAGAAGCTATCACAGCCATGACATTAAACGGAGCTGCCGCACTGGGTTATGCCCACCGGACAGGAAGTATCGAAGTAGGCAAACAGGGAGATTTTGTCCTGCTGGACACCGATAACCCGGCTGTACTCGTTTACTATACCGGCATGAACTCCGTGCAACACACCATCAAAGGAGGACGTATTCTATTCTAAAATATTCATCTAACTAAAAAACATAATACCATGTTAACAGAACTCACTATCAAAGAATTTATTCATAAAGTCATCAGCAACGATCCTGTTCCCGGTGGCGGAAGCGTATCCGCCTTCAATGGTGCTTTGGCAACCTCCCTCGCCGCAATGGTTGCCAACCTGACCATCGGACGGAAGAAATACGCCGAAGTAAATGAAGTTATGGAAGACCTTTCCGCCCGTTTTGAGGAACTGGCACGTCAACTCATTATTGATGTAGACCGTGACTCGGATGCGTATAACCGCGTATTTGCCGCATTCAAACTTCCCAAAGAAACAGAAGAAGAGAAAAACATCCGCAGCGAAGCGATTCAAAAAGAGACCAAATATGCAGCCGAAATACCGATGGAAGTGGCACGTATCGTCCATTCCATCCTGCCGATGATTGACGTAGTGGCACGAAAAGGAAACAGCAATGCCGTGACCGATGCTTGTGTGGCTATGATGTGTGCACGAACCGCTATACTGGGCGCATTGCTGAATGTCCGCATCAATCTCACTTCTATCAAAGACGAGAAATTTGTAAAAGAAATGACTGAAGAAGCGGATATGATAGAAAAGACAACGATTGCCGAAGAACAAAAGATACTGGACTATGTGAAAACCGTTTTCTAAAAAAGAAGATTATGAAGAACGTATATCAAATAGGTTCCGGCGAACTCACATTCGATATTATCGAACGTATCATCAATGAGAACCTGAAACTGGAACTGGCGTCCGAAGCACGGGAGCGCATTCAGAAGTGCAGGGACTATCTGGATAAAAAGATAGCCAATTCCGACACACCGCTTTATGGTATTACCACCGGATTCGGCTCGCTGTGCAACCGCAATATCTCGTCTGACGAACTGAGTACCTTACAAGAGAATCTGGTGAAAAGCCATGCTTGCAGTGTGGGCGAAGAGATGCCGCATGTCATAGTAAAACTGATGTTTCTGCTCAAGGCACATGCCCTTTCGTTGGGACATAGCGGTGTGCAAGTCATTACTGTACAACGCATCATCGACTTCTTCAACAATGATGTAATGCCCATTGTATATGACCGTGGCTCGTTAGGTGCATCCGGCGATCTTGCTCCGCTTGCCAACCTTTTCCTGCCGCTTATCGGTGTGGGAGATGTATATTATAAAGGTAAGCGATGCGAAGCCATCAGTGTACTCGATGAATTTGGCTGGGAGCCTGTAAAACTGAAAAGTAAAGAAGGACTGGCTTTGCTGAACGGTACACAATTCATGAGCGCCAACGGTGTTTATGCCATCTTGAAAGCGTTCCGACTGAGCAAGAAAGCCGACCTCATTGCCGCTATTTCTCTTGAAGCTTTCGACGGACGTCTTGATCCGTTCATGAATTGTATCCAGCAGATGCGACCGCACCAAGGCCAGATAGAGACAGGAGCCGCATTCCGCCGTATACTGGAAGGAAGTGAAATCATAACTCAGCCCAAGACACATGTGCAAGACCCCTACTCATTCCGCTGTATTCCCCAAGTACACGGCGCTACCAAAGATGCCATTCGCCATGCCGCGTCCGTTTTGCTGACCGAGATCAACTCTGTCACCGACAATCCCACCATCTTCCCCGATGAAGACCTGATTATATCGGGCGGAAACTTCCATGGACAACCTCTGGCACTCGTCTATGATTATCTCGCCATCGCTTTGGCCGAACTGGGGAATATATCCGAGCGTCGTGTGGCCCAGCTTATTATGGGACTTCGCGGACTGCCCGAATTCCTTGTTGCCAATCCCGGACTGAATTCAGGCTTTATGATTCCCCAATATGCAGCAGCCTCTATGGTAAGCCAAAATAAAATGTATTGCTACTCCGCCAGCAGTGATTCCATTGTATCCAGCAACGGACAAGAAGACCATGTGAGCATGGGGGCCAATGCTGCCACCAAACTATTTAAGATAATGGACAATCTGGAACATATACTTGCCATCGAACTGATGAATGCAGCTCAAGGTATCGACTTCCGGCGTCCGCTCAGAAGCTCTCCATACATTGAAAAATTCCTCTCGGTTTATCGTAAGGAAGTACCTTTCATCCGCGAAGACATTGTGATGTACAAAGAAATACATAAGACTGTGGCTTTTTTGAAACGTCACCAGGTGGATTATTAAGTTATTATTTCACTATCTTTGCAGGCAAAAAAGAACAAAGTATGAATAGCGACAATAAAGAAGAAATGTTTCCCATTGTGGATGAACAAGGAAATATTGTGGAAGCTGCCACACGAGGCGAATGTCATGACGGCAGTAAAAAACTTCATCCGGTAGTACACCTCCACGTATTCAACAGCAAAGGTGAACTTTACCTGCAAAAACGACCGGAATGGAAAGATATCCAACCCGGCAAATGGGATACTTCAGTAGGCGGTCATGTTGATTTAGGCGAAAGTGTGAGTCTGGCTTTGCATCGCGAGGTAAGGGAAGAATTGGGTATCACCGA
>ENA-UERX01000727-UERX01000727.1-human-gut-metagenome-genome-assembly--contig:-NODE-727-length-23647-cov-11.402333_pt1 | contig 23647 bp, 16 predicted proteins | sample MGYA00242992_ERZ507993 | MGnify/ENA primary metagenome ERZ507993 (study PRJEB26167, sample SAMN06115487) | human gut metagenome | host: Homo sapiens | place: China:Chongqing | collected 2015-04-10... | reverse complement strand
TCATCATCCAGGACCTGCCCGGTATCTACTCGCTGTCTCCGTACACGCTGGAGGAAGTCGTCTCCCGTACTTATCTGGTCAAGGAGAAGCCTGACGCCATCCTGAACATCATCGACGGCACCAACATCGAGCGCAACCTGTACCTGACCACCCAGCTGATCGAGCTGGGCATCCCGGTGGTCATGGCTGTGAACATGATCGACCTGGTGCGCAAGAACGGCGACAAGATCGACCTGAAGAAGCTGAGCGCCGAGCTGGGCTGCGAGGCGGTCGAGATCAGCGCCCTGAAGGGCGAGGGCACCGAGGCAGCTGCCAAGGCTGCCGTGACCGCTGCCCAGGGCAAAAAGGCCGGCGAGCTGCCCCATGTGTTTACCGGCAGTGTGGAGCACGCCATTGCCCACATCGAAGAGTCCATTCAGGGCAAGGTGGATGACCGCTTCCTGCGCTGGTACGCCGTCAAGCTGTTCGAGCGCGACGACAAGGTCATGGAAGAGCTGAAGCTGGATAAGGACCTGATCGCGCACATCGACGAGCACATCAAGGACTGCGAGAAGGAAATGGACGACGATGCTGAGAGCATCATCACCAACCAGCGCTATGCCTACATCAACACCGTGGTCGGCAAGGCTGTCAAGAAGAAGGCCCGCGTCGAGCACCTGACCGTCTCCGATAAGGTGGACCAGATCGTCACCAACCGCATCCTGGCGCTGCCCATCTTCGCGCTGGTCATGATCCTGATGTACTCCCTGTCTATGGGCACCTCCATTGCAGACGGCGGCTGGTCCATCGGCACCTTTGCCACCGACTGGACCAATGATGTGCTGTTCGGTGAGATCGTGCCGGGCGCACTGGGCGGCTTCCTGGAGAGCATCGGCGTGGCAGGCTGGCTGTACGGCCTGATCATGGACGGCATCGTCGCCGGTGTCGGCGCAGTTCTGGGCTTCGTGCCGCAGATGCTGGTCCTGTTCTTCCTGCTGTCCATCCTGGAGGACATCGGCTATATGTCCCGTGTGGCCTTCATCATGGACCGTATCTTCCGCAAGTTCGGCCTGTCCGGCAAGAGCTTCATCCCCGTGCTGGTGGGCACCGGCTGCGGCGTGCCGGGCGTCATGGCTTCCCGTACCATCGAGAACGAGCGTGACCGCCGCATGACCATCATGACCACCTGCTTCATCCCCTGCGGTGCCAAGATGCCCATCATCGGCCTGATCGCAGGTGCCATGTTCGGCGGCTCTCCGCTGGTGGCTGTCTCCGCTTACTTCATCGGCATGGCTGCCATCATCTGCTCCGGCATCATCCTGAAAAAGACCAAGATCTTTGCCGGCGACCCGGCTCCCTTCGTCATGGAGCTGCCCGCTTACCATGTGCCTGCCTGGAGCAACGTGTTCCGTGCCACCTGGGAGCGCGGCTGGTCCTTCATCAAGCGTGCCGGTTCCGTCATTCTGCTGGCGACCGTCGTGCTGTGGTTCCTGCAGGGCTTCGGCTTCGAGAACGGTGCCTTCGGCATGGTCGAGGATCAGGACAACTCCGTCCTGGCTGCCATCGCCACCAAGATCGCATGGATCTTCGCTCCTCTGGGCTTCGGCAACTGGCGTGCAACCGTTGCTTCCGTGTCTGGCCTGATCGCCAAGGAGAACGTTGTTGGTACCTTTGGTGTCCTGTATCACTTCGGCGGCGAGCTGTCAGAGAACGGCGACGAGATCTGGGCCGCTGTGGCACAGGATTACACCGCGCTGTCTGCTTACGCCTTCATGATCTTCAACCTGCTGTGCGCTCCCTGCTTCGCAGCCATGGGCGCTATCAAGCGTGAGATGAACAACGGCAAGTGGACCGCCATCGCCATTGGTTATATGTGCGCTCTGGCTTACTGTGCTGCTCTGGTCGTGTACCAGATCGGCGGCCTGATCACTGGCGAGATCGGCTTCAACTTCTTCACCATCGTGGCTGCTGTGGTTCTGGTGGCCTTCATCTACCTGATGGTGCGTCCCAATAAGTATGCGGGTAACAACGAAGTCAAGATCGACGTGACCAAGATCTGATCGAACCGCATGACATTGTGAAAGGGTGTGTTTTGTATGATGGAATTCCTCGCTGCAAATTTTAATCTGCCCACGATCATTGTGGCAGTCATCGTGTTTGGCGGTGTGGGCTGGATCACATGGCACTCCCACAAGCATGGCGGCGGCTGCAGTGGGTGCAGCGGCTGCGGCGAAGGCGGCTGCAATGGCAGCTGCAGCGGTTGCAGCGGCTGTCACTGAGCATTGAAATGATCCGCAAAGGGCGCGGGCTGGAACATTCGGCTCGCGCCCTTTTTTCAGAAACAAAAAGTTAGCTTTGGATAACATTGGAAAATCTATCAGAAAAGAGAGTGATCGGCATGGAACTGACGTCGGCACATCTGCGCTATCTGCTGGCAATCTATGAGGTCTCGCGCACCCACCTGGACATCAGCTCCCGCAGCATTGCGGAAAAGCTGGGGGTGACCAAACCCTCGGTGGTGCGTATCATGAATCTGCTCATGGAGCGCGGCATGATCGTAAAGGAGCACTACGGCAAGATCTATATGACCGACCGGGGCATCTGGGTGGCCAAACAGGTGCATGCGGAGATGGAAAGCATTCTGGAGCATTTTCCGCCGGTGAGTCAACCCCTGACCGAGGAGGAAAAGACCGCTGCGGCCCTGGCCATGACCAGCGCCCTGCCGGACCGCATTTTTACCGGCGAATACGACCGTCTGTTCGGCGCTGACGCCGACCGGACAGAAAGGGAGAAGAATCCTTGATCAACAAAAAACTGCTCTCCTTTGACCGCGGGGCCCTGCGCTTTGTGGGGGCCAACGTGGCGTTCCAGTGGCTGGGCATGCTGTGCAACGTGATCTTTGTGCGGGCCATCGCCCGGCTGGTGGGGGCGGCCTTTGCGGGCATGCTCACCACCGGGGTGCTGTGGCAGAACCTTCTGCTGTGTCTGGGCACGGTGCCGTTCCGGTTTGTGTTCACCCTGCTGGCATCCGGCATGAGCGACCAGGCTTCCAAGAACGTCAAGCGCACCCTGCGCAGCAACATTTACGACAAGCTGACCCGTCTGGGCCCCAATTACACCGAGACCGCCGCCACCAGCGAGGTGGTCATGCTGGCCAGTGAAGGCGTGGAACAGATCGACACCTACTTTGCCAAGTACCTGCCCCAGCTGGTATACAGCCTGCTGGCCCCGGTCACCCTGTTCGTGCTGCTGGTGGGAGTGCACGCACGGTCGGCCATCATCCTGCTGTGCTGTGTGCCGCTCATCCCCATGTCCATCGTGGCGGTGCAGAAATTTGCCAAAAAGCTGCTGGCAAAATACTGGGGCGAGTACACCACCCTGGGCGACAGCTTTCTGGAAAACATCCAGGGCCTGACCACCCTGAAGATCTATCAGGCCGATGGCTGGAAGCATGAGCAGATGAACGCCCAGGCCGAGCGCTTCCGCAAGATCACCATGAAGGTGCTGACCATGCAGCTGAATTCGGTGACCCTGATGGACCTGATGGCCTACGGCGGGGCCGGGCTGGGCATCATCAGTGCGGTGTCCGCCTTTGCCAAGGGTCAGCTGAGCCTGACGGCCACGTTGACCATCGTGCTGCTGGCGGCAGATTTCTTCCTGCCGCTGCGGTTGCTGGGCAGCTATTTCCACATTGCCATGAACGGTGCTGCCTCGGCAGAAAAAATCTTCAAACTGCTGGCAGCAGAGGAACCCGCCAATGGCGAACAGACCGTGCCGGAACAGGCTGCCCTGCAGCTGGAGCACGTTGCCTTTGGGTATGAGAAGGACCGCACCATTCTGCAGGACGTGTCCCTGACCATCCCGCAGGGCAGCTTTGTCTCGCTGGTGGGTGAGTCCGGCTGCGGCAAGAGCACCATTGCGGCGCTGCTGTCCGGCAGCCGCACCGGTTACACCGGCAGCGTGACGCTGGGCGGTGTGCCGGTGAAACAGCTGCAGCGGGCCCAGCGCCTGCGTGCCCTGACGCTGGTGCCCCACAATGCCACCATTTTCAAGGGCACGGTGGAAGCAAACCTGCGCATGGCAAAGCCCGATGCTGCCGAGGCCGAGCTCTGGGCTGCGCTGGAACAGGTGAATCTGGCCGACTTCTGCCGCAGCCAGAACGGCCTGCAGACGGCCCTGCATGAGGGCGGCAGCAACCTGTCCGGCGGCCAGCGGCAGCGCCTTGCCATGGCCCGTGCCCTGCTGCACGACACCCCCATTTATCTGTTTGACGAAGCCACTTCCAACGTGGACGCCGAGAGCGAAAACGACATCATGGCAGCCATCCGGAGCCTGGCGGGCCGCAAAACGGTGATCCTGATCTCCCACCGGCTGGCCAACGTGGTGGACAGCGACTGCATCTATGTGCTGGACAAGGGCCGCATCGCAGAGCGGGGCACCCACGCGGAACTGCTGAAAAAGCAGGGCGCCTACAGCCGTCTGTACACGGCCCAGAAGCAGCTGGAAACGCTGAAAACGGAGGATGCCTGATATGAACGAACCCAAGCATCGCAGCCCCTTTGTCCTTGTGGGCCGCCTCATCGTGCTGGTCAAGCCCATGCTGCCCATCATGCTGGCGGCCATCGTCATGGGCGTGGCGGGGCACTTCTGCGCCACCTTCATCACCATTTTCGGCGGCTTTGGCATCCTGCGGGCGCTGGGGCTGGCCAGCCCGCTGCGCTCGGTGGGCGTAGCCTTTGCCTGCATTCTGGTATTTGCCCTGCTGCGCGGCATCCTGCGCTATGCAGAGCAGGCTTCCAACCACTCTATCGCTTTCAAGCTGCTGGCTCTCATCCGGGATCAGGTGTTCGGCGCGCTGCGCCGCTTGACCCCGGCCAAGCTGGAGGGCCGTGACCGCGGCGACCTGATCTCCCTGATCACCGCCGACATTGAGGCGCTGGAAGTGTTCTACGCCCACACCATCTCGCCCATCTGCATTGCCTGCATCTGTGTCATCGGCATGACCGGTTTTGTGGCCAGTTACCACATCCTGCCCGCACTGGTGCTGCTGGCCGGGTACCTGCTGGTGGGCGTGGCCCTGCCGGTGTGGAGCGCAAAGCGCGGCGACAAGGTGGCCCGGGAGTACCGGCAGGCCCTGGCCGACACCAACAGCGATGTGCTGGAGAGCCTGCGCGGCCTGCGCGATACCCTGCAATATCAGGACACCGCCGCCCGTGCGGCCGGCATCACGGCCCACAGCGAGACACTGGGCGAGAAGCAGAAGGCCCTGAAATACCGCGAGGGCCTGACCGTGGCCATCACCAACACCCTGATCCTGTTTACGGTCATCGCGGTGCTGGGAGTGAGCCTGCAGCTGTACCGGAACGGGCAGATGGGCGAGGAAGGAGTGCTCATCTGCACCCTGTCGGCTCTGAGCTCTTTTGGCCCGGTGGTGGCACTGGCCAACCTCGGTGCCAGCCTGACCCAGGTGTTTGCCAGCGCCGACCGTGTGCTGGATCTGCTGGACGAAGAGCCTGTGACCGCCGACGTGACCGACGGTGCCCACACGGCCTTTGCGGGGGCGCAGGCGGAGCATGTGAGCTTCTCCTATGCGGACGAAGAGGTGCTGCACGACCTGAGCCTGACCATCCCGGAAAAAAAGATCGTGGGCATCACCGGCCGTTCCGGCAGCGGCAAGTCCACCTTCCTGCGGCTGCTCATGCGTTTCTGGGATGTGAACACCGGCACCATCCGCTTTGGCGAGGAGGACATCCGCCGAGTGAACACGGCCACTTTGCGGGCACAGGAGAGCCTTGTGACCCAGGAGACGGAGCTGTTCAACGACACTATCGAGAACAATATCCGCATTGCCAAGCGGGATGCTACCCGCGAAGAAGTGGAAGCGGCCTGCAAAAAGGCTGCGCTGGACGGCTTTATCCGCAGCCTGCCCAAGGGGTATGACACCCCCGTGGGTGAGCTGGGCGGGGCCTTGTCCGGCGGCGAGCGGCAGCGCATCGGTGTGGCGCGGGCATTCCTGCACGATGCACCCTTCCTGCTGCTGGACGAGCCGACCTCCAACCTCGACAGCCTGAACGAGGGCGTGATCCTCAAGGCGGTGCGGGCCGAGTGCCGGGACAAGACGGTGCTGCTGGTTTCTCACCGCAAGTCCACCATGGCTGCCGCCGATGTGACCTACTCGGTAGAAAGCGGCCGCCTGAGCTGAGAAAACAACTGCAACCCCCCAAAAAGGGCCTGTCTCACAAGAGACAGGCCCTTTTTTGCTGCATGTTTATGGATCAGTAATTGACGGCTTTGAGGATCTGGCGGCCAATGTACTTGTGGCCGGAAACGGTGGGGTGGCCGTCGTTGGCAGTGCGGGTATAGGGGATGGGCACATAGGTCACATCATACTGGGCGGCCAGCTTGGCTGCGGCGGTGTTCAGCCGACGGAAGTGGCGGCTCCAGGAGGGCATCAGGGGCACCGGGTTATTGTAGCTCAGTATCATGATCTGGGCCTCCGGGTTCAGATCACGCAGGTCCTTCATCACACGCTCCAGCTGGGTCACAGTATCGGCGTAGGTGGAGGTGCAGATCTGGCCCATGCCGGTGGTCAGCAGATGCATCACGGCACGGAACTCCGAGGGGGTCAGGGTCAGCTGCTTCAGGCAGTCCATAAAGTAGTCGATGTTGTCCGGGGTCAGGTTGCGGAACATTCCGGTGACCATGCTGTTGGCCAGCTTTTCACTTTTCCAGTTGGTAGCCTCACCCAGGGCCACGATGGTGCGGATCAGGGCGTCGTTGGCACCGATCTGCAAGGTGATGAGGTCCGCTTTCTGGATATATTCTTTCAGCTCCGGCACCGAGGTATACTGCACGCCGGAATAATGGTTCATGGCCGGCATGGCACCAGTCTCGATCAGGTCTGCCAGGTCCTTGGTCATCACGGCGGGCAGGCCCAGGTTGATGGCGTGGTCACGATCCAGGCCCAGCTGGTCGGCTACATAGCCCACAAAGCACTGGCCATCGTAGCCTTTGTAATTGCCGGACATATCGAAGCCGTTCTGGATCAGCTTGTACTGCAGGCCGCTCAGGCCCACGCCGGCAGTCACACTGTCACCGATGGCGACATAGGTGTACTCTTTTTTGGCGGTGGGCTCTGCAACAGGCGCCACAGCATCGTCTTCGGTAAGAGCTTCCGGCCCCACTTCCTGCACGGCGGTTTCCGGCTCAGCAGTCTCTTCGGTGGTGGGGTTCTCTGCAAAGGCAGGAACGGCCAGCGACAGCAGCAGCGCGGCCGACAGCAGCAGGCTTGCAATGCGTTTTGTTTTCATGGTCATCATTCCCTCTTTCCCCGCAACATCTCAAGGCTGCGGAACTGCTTCCATGATAAGGAAATGAAGGGGAAATGTCAATTGACAAAACGTGGAAAATCGCAGGAAAAAGTTGTCAAAACAGAAGTTTTTGAAGCTGAATGCCGGAAATAAACGCAGGAAAGCAAAAAGACCCTGCCGGACAGGCAGGGCCTTGAAAAAACGAAACGTTTACTTGCGGACGGCCTTCAGGATCTGGCGAGCGATGTACTTGTGACCGCACACCGTGGGGTGACCGTCGTTGGCAATGGAGGTATAGGGGATGGACACATAGTCTGCGCCGTACTGCTGGGCCAGGGCCTTGACGGAGCGGTTCAGCAGGCGGAAGTGTCTGCCGTAGGTGGGCAGGAAGGGCAGGGGGTTGTAGTAACCCACCAGAATGATCTGGGCGTCGGGGTTCAGGGCTCTCAGCTCCTGGAGGATCTGTTCCACGTTGGCCACGGTCTGGCCCCGGGTCTGGTCACAGATCTCCTCCATGCCGGAATCCAGCAGCTTCAGGGCGGCCTTCAGCTCTTCCGGGGTCAGGTCCAGGTTTTCCAGGCTCTTTCTCAGGGTCTGGAGGGTCTGGAGATTCAGCTCCCGCATGGTGCCCGTCAGCAGGGGGATCAGCAGTTTGGTGGCCTTGCCGTTGGTGGCTCTGCCCATGGCCCCCATGAGCTGCAGCACAGTGTCATTGGAGCCGATGAGCAGGGTGATCAGGTCGGCGTCTGCCAGTTCCTGCCGCAGGGTAGGCAGGTCGTAGTAGGCGACACCGGAGGCGGTGGAGCCGGTCCTGACCAGGTCCAGGATGTTGCTGCTCATGGCAGCAGGCATCCCGTAGTTCACGGCATGGTCCCGGTCCAGGCCCAGGGCGTCGGCCACCCGGGCCACATAGCAGTCCTTGGAGTAATCGTGGTAGTTTTCCTGTACGTCATAGCTCTTGGCGGTGCTGGAAAAGTGGGTGTCCTTCAGGCCCACGCCGGTGGTGATGCTGTCACCCAGGGCAACATAGGTATAGGAATCTTCCTCTGCTGCAAAGGCAGGCAGTACCGGCAGCACCAGCAGTGCCAGGGCTAGCAGCAGGCTGACAAGACGTTTTTTCATAATGAACCTCCTTATATGGCAAACTCAGAAAAAATTACTTTTCCAGAGCCTTCAGGATCTGACGTGCCAGATATTTGTGGCCGCAGGCGGTGGGGTGGGCGTCGTTGGCCACCAGGGTGTAGGCGGCAGAGGCAAAAGCCACGTCGTACTGCTGGGCCAGCTTCTGCACCGAGCGGTTCAGGGTGCGGAAGTGCTTGACAAAGGGGTTGGCAGGAGCCGGCAGCAGGGGAACGGGATTGTAGTAGCCCACCAGAACGATCTGGGCGTCGGGGTTCAGGGCCTTCAGCTCCTGGAGCAGGGCCTCAAGGTTGGCCAGGGTAGAGGCCTGGCTCTGGGTGCAGATCTCTGCAATGCCGCTGCTCAGCAGCTGCAGTAGGGCCTTGCGCTGCTGGGCGGTGATGTTCAAAGAGTCCAGGTTCTCCCGGAGGGCGGCAAAGGAGGAGGCATCCATCTGGCGGAAGTCGCCCTCCAGCATAGGCAGCAGGGCCTCAAAGACCTGGGGGCCCCCCATGGCAGCGGCAACGCCGTACATGATGGGCACCAGCACGTCATTGGCACCGATCTCCACCGTAATGATCTCAGCGTGCTTCAGCTCCTGGCGCAGGTTGGGCAGAACAAAATTTATGCTGGCACTCTGGCAGGAACCGGTCCGCACCAGCTCCAGCAGGTCGCTGCTCATCAGGGCAGGCATTCCGTAATTGGCGGTCTGGGCCCGGCTCAGGCCCAGGCTATCGGCTACCCGGGCCACATAGCAATCCTTGGAGTAGCCCTGGTAGTTGCCGGAAACATCGTAATACCGTCCGTTTCGCTGGTAAACGGCGTCCGGCAGGCCAATGCCGGCTACAATGCTGTCGCCCAAAGCAATGTAAGAATAGCAGTGCTGATCCGATTCGGCAGCGGCATCGGTCTGGGTCTGCACCGGGGTGGGGTCTGCGGCGGCAGGCTGGGCGGCCCCGGCAGAAACCACCGGCAGCACCAACAGAGCCAGGGCCAGCAGCAGGCTGACAATGCGTTTTTTCATGATGTTCCTCCTTTTTTTGAGCCATAAGGTCCCTTCTATCATAAAAAGAGAAGCCAGGGATGTCAAGGCCCATTTTCCGGAATGTGTCGGGAAATACAAAAAAAGGCCGTGCACAAAGGCACGGCCGTAAAAAGCAGGATCAGTAGTCGCGGGAGGTGATCTTTTCCTCCAGCTTGCGGTAGTCCACCTTACCGATGGGGGTCAGCGGCAGCTCATCAAGGAACTTGTAGCCCACGGGCTGGACGTACTCCGGCAGCTCTTCTTTGCAGATCTGCTGCAGCTCCCGCACGATCTGACGCTTTTTGTGGTCAGCAGCGGGGTCCAGCACGACATACACAAAGGGCAGGCGGCCCTGCACATGGTCCTTGTCGGTGCAGCCCACCACCGAGCACTGCCGCACGGCGGGGTGGCGGCTGATAACGTTCTCGATCATGGAGGGGAACACCTTGAAGCCATCGTGGCGGATGATCAGCCGCTTGATGCGGGAGTCCAGGAACACGAAGCCGTCCTCATCCATATAGCCGACGTCGCCGGTGTGTGCCCAGACGCGGCCATCCGAGTGGTGGCGCAGCAGGGCAGCCGTTTCGGCGGGCTTGCCGTAATAGCCCTTCATGATGGCAGGGCCGGAGATGCAGAGCTCACCGCGCTCGCCGATGGGCAGTTCGGTGTCGGTACCGGGCTCAAACACCGATACAAGGGTGTTCACCAGCGGGATGCCCACACTGCCCACCTTGTTGGCAAGGCCGGAAGCAGCGGTGGCGGCAGAAGAAACCTCGGTCATGCCGTAGCCCTTGGCCAGGCCGTACTCCACGCCGTGAGCGGCCAGAAAGTCGTTCACGCTCTGCTCGGCACCCACCGTGATGGCGTCGCCGCCGGCAGCATAGTTGCGGATGAAGGACAGATCCTTGTTCTTCAGCAGCAGCGAAGAGGCCATCTGCTGGTAGTGGGCCGGCACGCCGAACATGTGCTCCGGCTTGTACTTCCAGATCAGGGCACCCAGCTTTTCAGGGTCCAGATTGGGGATGATGATCACGGTAAGGCCCAGCACCAGCGGCAGGTGCACGCCGCAGGCGTAGCCATAGGCAATGAACGGGGGCATGATGTTCATCAGCTTCTGGCCGCGGCGGAACAGCTTTTCGTAAGCACCGAACTGCTGTGCGATGGAGTTGAAGTCCACATCGGTCAGCATGACGCCCTTGGGCGAGCCGGTGGTGCCGCCGGTGTGCACCACCACGCAGGTGTGGTCCGGGTCGTAAGGCTCGGCACCGGTGTCTTTGCCCTCACCGGCGGCAATGAAATCCTTCCAGCGGATCACGTTGGAAGAATAGCGGTTCTTGTCGGGGGTGGACAGCTTGTAGCCCACGGCCAGATGCAGCGGCAGGGAGTCGGCGGGGGACACCACCAGCACCCGTTCCACGTTGGTGCGCTTGGCAGCCTGCTGGCAGCGGTCGTAGACCACGTTCAGGCAGATGAGCAGGTGGGAGTCCACCTCGGTGATGTAATCGTGGATGCCCTCAGCGCTATAGCGCGGGTCCACCAGATTCAGGGAGGCACCGATCATGTCGGCAGCATAGAACGCATAGATGACCTCCGGGGTCATCACGCTGACCACGGTGGCAATGTCGCCTTTTTTCATGCCGATGGCACGGAAGGCCGCCGCCGTCTTTTTGACGTTGACGATGAGGTCGGCATAAGTGATCTTGCGGCCGTAATAGGTGATGGCGGTCTCGGTCAAGTGCGTTTTGTTCTGGCGGCAGACGTACTCGAAGGCGCTGCATTCGGGCGGCGTCTGATCGAAGAACTTAGGGTCATAGTATTTGAGCCAGGGTTTTGCGACGGATGCGTAGATGGGTTCGTGTGGTGCAGTCGTCATAGGATTCAGGACCTTTCTTTTTTTCTTCTTCTATCATTTTCCCAGAAACGGCAGAAAAAAGCATGTTCTGCCGGACACTTTCTGACAGGCAAAAGGCCAAAACGGCCCACCGCTATTGTAGTGGACGGCAGTCGGAATGTCAATGAATAAACTGTGAGAAATCCAAAAAGGACGAACCATCAACGGTTCATCTGGCGAAAACTGTGTAAAGTGGTTGAATCGCGACCCGAAGCAGCTCAGGCCTGCGGCAGCCACTGCGCGGCCTCGGCGACGCTGCAAAGAACCCAGTGCCTCGGGCGCAGCTCCCGCCACTGGGGCGCTTCGGTGGAATAATCGTGCATGGCGGGGTCGTACACCAACAGCTTTTTATTGCGCTCCCGGCGGGGGTCCGGCATGGGGATGGCAGACAGCAGGCTGCGGGTGTAGGGATGGATGGCGTGGGCCACCAGCTCCTCCGCGTCGGCCAGTTCCACGATGCTGCCCTTGTGGATGACTGCGATGCGGTCCGAAATGTAGCGCATCACCGAGAGATCATGGGCGATGAACAGGTAGGTGATACCACGCTCCTTCTGCAGGCGGCGCAGCAGGTTGAGCACCTGGGCGCGGATGGACATATCCAGTGCGCTGATGGGCTCATCGGCCACGATGAATTCCGGTTCCACGATCAGGGCACGAGCAATGCCGATGCGCTGCCGCTGGCCGCCGGAAAATTCGTGGGGAAAGCGGGAAGCAAATTCCGGCAGCAGGCCCACGTCCAGCAGAGCCTGCCGCACTTTTTCTTCCCGCTGGGCGGCGGAGAGGTCGGGCCGCACGTTCTGCAGGCCCTCGCCCACGATGTAGCTCACCTTGGCGCGCTCGTTCAGCGAGGACTGCGGGTCCTGAAAGATCATCTGGATCTCACGGGTGATCTGCTTGTCCAGCGCACGCGGGATTCTGCCGTTGATCTTCTGGCCCTTGTACAGGATCTCACCGCCAGAGGTGGGCAAAATGCGCAGGATGGCCCGGCCGATGGTGGTCTTGCCGGAGCCGGACTCGCCCACCAGACCAAAGGTCTCGCCCTTGTAGATCTGGAAATTGGCGTTCTGTACGGCGGCAAAAGCCTTGCGGCCGGAGCCGTAGGTCACATTCAGGTCCTTCACTTCCAGAAGGACTTCTTTTTCCTCGGCCATCTTACAAGCCCTCCTTTTGCAGTTTTTTCACCGCAGCAGGCGGCTCGATGTGGGGTGCCCGGGGGTCCAGCAGCCAGGTTTTGGCCTTGTGGGTGGGCGAAACTTCAAAGTACGGCGGGCGCTTGACATAGTCGATCTTCAGTGCCTGCGGGTTGCGGGGCGCAAAGGCGTCGCCGCGGATCTCGGCAAAGAGGTTGGGCGGGGTGCCCACGATGTTGAACAGATCCTCGCCTTTTATGCCCATCTGGGGCATGCTGGACAGCAGTGCCCAGGTGTAGGGGTGGCGGGGGTCATAGTAGATCTCGTCGGCGGTGCCGATCTCTACGATGTCGCCGGCGTACATCACGGCCACCCGGTCGGCAATGTTGGCCACGACGCCCAGGTCGTGGGTGATCATGACGATGGTCAGGTGGTACTTGGCCCGCAGCTCCTTGAGCAGCTGCAAAATCTGAGCCTGAATGGTCACATCCAGCGCGGTGGTGGGCTCGTCACAGATCAGGATCTTCGGGCTGCAGGCCACCGCAATGGCGATCACCACGCGCTGACGCATGCCGCCGGAGAACTCGTGGGGGTACTGCTTAAAACGCACTTCCGGGTCAGAGATGCCCACATCCCGCAGGTATTCCAGTGTTCTGGCTCTGGCCTCGGTGCCCTTCAGGCCCTGATGCAGGGTCACGGCCTCCAAAATCTGGTCGCCGATGGTTTTCAGCGGGTTCAGGCTGGTCATGGGGTCCTGCATGATCATGGCAATTTCGCGGCCCCGGATGCGCAGCCAGTCCTTCTCGGTTTTCAGGCCGGACAGGCGCACCGGCTCTGCGCCGGGGGTAGGGCAGTAGTCGATGGTGCCGCCGGTGATGGAGCCATTGGTGTCCAACAGGCCCATGAAACTCTTGGTGAACACGCTCTTGCCGGAGCCGGACTCGCCCACGACGGCCAGTACTTCACCCCGGTACAGGTCCAGGTCGATGCCGCGGATGGCGTGCAGCACCCGGCCGCGCAGGTTGAACCGGATATCCAGCCCCTGCACCGAGAGGATGCAGTCGTTTTCGTTCATCATGCATTCCTCCTTACTGCAGGTGGTTCTTCGGGTCGGCGGCGTCCGAGAACGCGTTGCCGATCAGATAGAACGCAATGGTGACAAAGCTCAAAATCAGGGTGGGGTAGAGCAGCTGGTAGCGCAGACCGGCCTGCATCATCACCTTGCGGCCGTCGTTGACCAGATTGCCCAGCGAGGGCGTCTCCACCGAGAGGCCCAGGCCGATGTAGGTGATGAACACTTCGTTGCCGATGGCTTCCGGAATGGTGAGGGCCATGCGCAGCATGATCACCGACACCAGATACGGCAGCAGGTTGCGCAGCACGATGCGCACCGTGGGGGTGCCGATGCAGCGGGAGGCAACGTTGTAGTCACGGTCACGGATGATGAGAATCTGGTTGCGGATGAACCGCGCCATCTCGATCCAGCCCTTGATGGACATGCCCAGGATCATGGTCCAGATGCTGGGGGAGGCCACATAGGAGATGAGAATCAGCACAATGGCGGTGGGAATGTTGTCAAAGATGTTGTACAGCTCCGTGAACAGAAAATCCAGCCCGCGCACATAGCCCCACAGCACACCGGCAGTGATGCCCACCATGGCTTCGATGAGAGCCACGAAAAAGGCAATGGTCAGGCTGGTGCGGGCACCGGCCCAGATGCGGGCCCACAGGTCCTGCCCGATGGAGTTGGAACCCCAGATAAAGCCGTCCTGCCCGGGAGCGATGTTGCGGTACTGGATGCCGGTGACGGGGTCCACGGCGCAGAGGTTGGGGTCCGCCTGCCCCGGCAGATAAGGCTGGAGAAAGGCAAAGGCCACCACGGCCACCAGCGCGATGAGCAGGGCCACGGCTGCCTTGTTCTTGAAGAAAGCACGGAAGGTGCTGCCCCAGTAGCTGTAGTTGGAGCTGGCCGTGGCCTCGGCCTGCTCGGCGTGGAACCCGGCGGGGGTGAACAGTTCGTCCTCCGGCAGGTCTGCCCAGGCAGCAGGGCCTTCCTTCTGCAGGGTGTTGAGCTGGTTTTCCAGCTTTTTGGATCTTTCCCGTTTCAGGAACGAAAGCATCAGCGGCCACCTTCTTTCTTGCCAAAGTTGATGCGGGGATCAATGAGCACCATGAGCACATCGCCCAGGATCAGGCCCACGATGCCCACGCAGGCGTACAGCAGCACGATGCCCTGCACCATGGTGTTGTCGTGGCGCTGCACGCAGGTCACCAGCAGTCCGCCCATACCGGGGATGCTGTACAGGCTCTCAATGTAAATGGAGCCCACCACCGTGTTGAGGAACGCCGAGGGAATGTACTGCACCAGCGGCACCATGGCGTTGCGGAACACATGATGCAGCGCGATATTGCTTTCGCTCACACCCTTGGCACGGGCCAGCTTGACGTAGTCCTTGTTGCTCTCGTCCACCATATAGCGGCGCAGCCACATGGCGTAGAAGGCCAGGTTTGCCAGGCTCATGCTGCACACCGGCAGCACCCAGTAGCGCCAGTTGGCGGCGTCGAACAGCAGGCCCACCCCCAGAACGGAGGTGCCGTACATCTGGATGTACAAAAAGTACACGGCAGCCGGCACGGCCTGAATGAGCACGATGAGGGCTGTGCCCAGTTTGTCGGGCCAGCGGTTCTTGCACCGGCCCATGACAAGCCCCAGCGGGATGCCCAGCACAAGGCTCAGCAGCATAGCCAGCACGCCCATCTGGATGGAGATGGGCAGCTTTTGGGCCAGGATCTCGGTCACCGGCACGTTGACCTTGTAGATGTGGCTCACGCCCAGGTCACCGTGCAGGGCGTCTTTCCAGAAACGGCCGATCTGCACCGGCAGCGGGTCCAGCAGGCCCATGGACTGCAGACCCGCCTGGATCTGGGCCGCGGTCATTTTTTCGTAGTTTGCAAAATAACCTTCCACCGGCATGAGCCGCAGCAGGCAGAACACCAGCGTTACAATGATGAACAGCGTCAGCAGAGAACGCCCGATGCGCTTTGCGAGATATTGCACCATAGTGTGCACCTCTCTTTTTCTTTTGAAATACAGATAAGAATAGAATACCGCAATTTCTTAAGTTTGAAAAGTGATTTGAAGATTTTTTGAGAAAAAGCTGTTGAAAAGGCGGTGGGAACTCCCTCAGTCACGGCTGCGAAGCAGACTGAGGGAGTTCCCTTCCCGTAAAAAAGCAACTCGGAAAAATCCGCAGATTTTTCCGAGTTGCAAAGAAAAACATATTTCCGCTGAAAATATCCAGAGCGAAGCGGAGGATATTCAGAATGATTTACCGGGCGTCCCGGTTCTGGTCGTACTCCTCCATGGAAACGTAGTGGTCCAGGATGTGCACGCCCTTCAGGCGGTTGGACGAAAGGCCGGTGGGGGCGTACTGACCCTCCCACAGGTTCAGGCGGGTGGCAATGTACGGCGGCACGGGCAGGCCCAGCGGCACCACCAGGGCATTCTGGATCAGATAGGCCTCGGCATTGGCAAAGGCTTCGTACCGGGCATCCAGATCCTCGGTGATGGCCTTGGCCTTTTCCACCATGTCCATGTAGGTCATGACGTACTCGGCCGTCTCACCGGTGATGATGCCGTCCTCCACGCCGGTGCGCAGGAACGCATAGCAGGTGCCGCGGTCGCCGGCTTCCTGATAGAAGGGGTACACCTCGGTCTCGGGATCGGAGTAGTCGGCACCCCAGTAGTAGGACATGAGCTCATAGGCACCCACACGGCGCACGGCGTTCAGGAAGTTGTCGGAGGGGCCCTGGGTGATGATGATGTTGATAAAGTCGAAGCCGTCGTTCAGAACGCCCTCCACCTGCTGCTTGAACACCTGACACTGCTTGTCCCAGTCCACCACGGCGGGGTTGTAGGGGTACTGCACCTTGATGGGGAAGGTGGCCCCGGCGGCAGTCAGCTCTTCCACAGCGGCGTCGCGGTATTCCTTGGCCTTTGCCTCGTCAAAGAAGTCGGACAGGTTGGCCAGATCGCCGCATTCGGTGTAGTCCACGCCCTGGCTGTTGGCGCAGAAGGACGGCGGGGTGATGGTGTGCAGCTTGTAGTTGTCGTAGCCTTCCGGGGCAGTGACGGCCAGCGTGACCGACGGATTGATGGCGTACAGGAATGCCTTGCGGAAGTTGGTGCTGTTGACGGCCTTGGCCCAGTTGTCCGGCTCATACTGGGCGTCCACGCCGGTGACGTTCCAGTTGGAGAACTCGTGGGCGTAGGGCAGGAAGTTGAAGATGTAGAAGTAGCTCTTGCCGGTCTCCGGGCGCTCCATGGACACCATATCCTTGGTGGTGTCGTCGGACAGCCAGCTGTCGAGGATGTCGGAGCTGATGGTGGCCTGGTCGATCTCGCCGCGCCGGACCATTTCCGGGCCGCTGATGAGCTCTTCCTGGTTGTAGATGTAGCGGATGGTGTCGATGTAGACGTTGTCCTTGTCGTAGTTTTCGGGGTTTTTCTTCATCACCCAGCTTTCCAGCGGCACATACTCCGCCAGATAGAACGCGCCGCAGCTGCAGGCGGTCTCGGCGCTGGTGCAGAACTGGTCGCCCAGCTCTTCCAGCAGGGGGCCGTAGGCCGGCTCGTAGGGAGCGTAGCTCAGCAGGCTGACAAAACCGGGAAAGTCGAAGCACAGCGTATAGGTCAGGGTGTGCTCGTCCACGGCCTTGACGCCCACGGTATCAAAATCCACAGGAGCATAGCTCGTGGTGGTGCCATCGGCGGCTGCGGCGGTCACCGAGCCGTCGGCTTCCAGCGTGTAGGTGGTGCCGTCCTCGGCCACGGTGCCGTTCTCGGCGCTGGCTTTGTAGAACAGATAGTTGTAGTAATCCTCGGCACCGGCCACATAGGGGGTGACCAGGCTGGCCGTGGAGGATGCATAGGCCGGGGTGAGCACATACTGCAGCGCATCCACGAAGTCCTGTGCGGTGACCGGGCCCAGCACCTCACCGTTGCAGTCTACCCAGTTCTCGTCCCGCAGGTGGAAGGTCCAGGTCAGGGTATCCGCATCCCACTCCCAGGTGGTGGCCAGACCCTCGCGGATCTTGCCGCGGTTGTCGTACTCCACCAGCGTGTCCACGCACTGGGTGCCGTGGTACAGGTCCGGGTCTGCGGAGCAGATCAGATAGTTCAGGGTGGCGGGCTGACGGGAGTACAGCAGGGTGTAGGTGCTGCTGCCGGAGCCGCCGGTGGAGCTGCCGGAAGCGGACGAGCCGCCGCAGCTGCTCAGCAGGCCGGCTGCCGCCGTGGAAACAACAGCGGCGCCGCCGACTTTCAGGAACTGGCGGCGGGTAATGGTATGACGCATAAAAAATCCCTCTTTCTTTCAGATTCGGGTCTGGATCGGATGAAATTGCCCCGCAGGCACAAACCGAAAAAAGAGGCAACGGAATCCATCCGTTACCTCTTTGTAACAGCGTACAGCTACCAACGGGTAACCAACGCAAGTATAACATTGAATCCGTGCGGCGTCAATCGGTTTTGGGCACAGCGGCGGCAGTTTCTGCACCGGCAGCAGCGGCAGCCTCATCGGTGAGCATGGCAGCCACGGACTGCGGTGCGGCGGGAGCAGCGGCCTCCACGGCAGGTTCTGCAGCCGGGGCAGCTGCCTGCTCTGCCGCCTTGGCGGCTTCCTCGGCGGCCTTTTTGGCCTCCCGCTCTTCCTTGAGCTTCTGTGCGCGGGCACGGGCTTCTTCCTGCCGCTGTTTGGTGCGCTCCTTGATGCGGCACACCGAGCACAGGCCCTCGGCGCTGTCCGGAGCAATGGGCTTGCCGCAGTTCTTGCACAGGGTCTTGGTGCACTTGTGCAGGCTCACTGGGCCAAGGGTGGTGAGCTGGCGCAGCTTCATGCCGTCCAGCCCCTTGTTGGAGCAGGCCGCCACGCACACGCCGCACTCACTGCACTTCCACGGGGTGACCACCATGCGGGTCTGGCCGTCCGGCAGGTCCTCCTGCTTCAGGGCACCTGCACGGCAGGCTTTTTCGCACTTGCCGCAGGCAAAGCACTTGTCGGTGAAGCTGGGCAGATAGCAGCCGTAGTGCAGGGGATTGTCCGGCATGGCGGCCTTGAGCTGCCTGGTGCGCTGGTGCAGCAGCAGGCGGAAGTCTGCACCGCCGTCCTCGTCGGCGCGCAGGCCGGGCAGCATGCGCAGCAGCTGTTTGGTGCCGCTCTTGGAGCCGTGGCCCACCTGCTCGAACATCTCGCGGCGGGTGAGCTCCTTGACGTGGTAGGGGGCTTCGTCCGGCTCATAGGCCAGCGTGAAGCGGGCCTCGAACATCGTTTCCCCGAAGAACTCCACCAGGCGGGTCAGCTCGGCCCGCAGCTGGTCGGCGCAGGTGTCGTTCTCGCACTCGCCGCAGGGGGTCAGGTCCAGCACGATCTTTTTGTTCAGGGCCAGATAGGCCAGCGCCTCCCAGGAAAGGGACGCGATGCAGGCGCGCACCATGGAGTTTTTGCGGGCCGACTTCTCACAGCCGATCCAGATGGTATCGTTGTCGGTGTCGGCGGCAGAGGTGTCGCGCTCCACCTGCTCCGGCGAGGGGGAGATGCAGCGGCTGCGGCATACGGAGACGCACAGACCGCAGTCGGTGCAAGGGTCCCAGTCCTTGACGAGGTTGGGACGGGTAAAGATCTGATCGCCGTAGGGGCAGATATCCTTGCAGGCCGTGCAGGATTTGCGGTGCGGGTGCAGGTTCCAGCACTGGCGGCGGTTGATCTCCGGATGGGTGGTTTTCATCAGTGCATCCATCGCAGCTCTTGTAAAAAAGCCCATACGATCACTCCTTTTCTACGATCGACGTGACAGCTGCATGGTCCAGCAGAAAGCGCTGGACCTTCTGGTTGGTAAGGGCGGCGGCCACAGCATCACGGGCCAGAACCCGGCGGATCTCCTCCTCCGGGTTGCCGTGCAGCCGGGCCAGACGGGCGTATTCGGCGTCCACTTCCTCATTGCTCACAGTGATGTTCTCGGCCTGTGCAATGGCCGGCACGGCCAGCATCGCGCGCATGCGGCGTGCGGCGTCCTGGCGATAGCCGGCCCGCAGCTGTTCCGGCGTGGTGTTGTTGGCCTGGCAGTACAGCTCCAGCGAGAAGCGGCTCCGGGAAAGCTTATCCTTCAGCTGCTGCAGCGCGTGGTCGGCGTTCTGGTCCAGCACGGCAGCAGGCAGCTCCACGGTCAGGTTGGCCCCGGCCAGGTCCAGCAGGGCAGCCTCAGCCAGACGGTCAGCGTTGGCCTCGTGAGAAGCCGCTTTCTTGGCACGGATGCTCTCCCGCAGGGCGTCCAGCGTGGCAAAGCCCAGCCGCTGGGCCAGGGCATCGTCCACGGTGGGTTCCTGCTTCTGCTCCACCGTGTGCAGGCAGATCTCGAACTGCGCCGTTTTGCCGGAGAGCTCCGGCACGCGGAACTCGTCCGGGTAGGTGAAATCAAAGCGGAAGGTCTCTCCGGCGCAGTGACCGTACACGGCCTGCTCGGCGGCAGGCATGAGCTGGGCGGTGCCCAGTGTCACGGTCACCTGTTCCATGCGGCTGTCCGGGATGGGCGCGCCGTCCAGAAAGCCCTCAAAATCCAGCGTGACCCGCATCCCCCGGGCAGCGGGGGCGCTGGTGGCGCAGAAAGGCGCATGACGGCGGGCAAGGCTTTTCAGTTCAGAAGCAACGGCGGCTTCGGTCACCGGGCGCACCCGGCGGGTGACCGGCAGGCCCTTGTACTGCCCCAGCGTGACCGGCGGCAGAGCATTTGCGGTTTGTTCCATGGCAGGGAACCTCCATTTCCAGTAAGCGCTTACAGCCCACGGGCAGCAAGCCAGTTTTCGGCGACCTGAGAGAACATCTCAGGGTATTTGGCATCTTCTTCGGTAAAGGCACTGAGGTAATACTCCACCTCGGCGCGGCTGGGGGCTACAGTGCGCCGCCAGATGGTAAAGGTGGTGCCGTTGCCCATGTCAAAGGTCTCTTCCAGTGCGAAGTATTCGTCGCGCACGGCCAGGAACATCTCGTTCAGCTTGTGGGACATCTCGTTCTCAGGGTCATTTACATGAGTCAGCGGGAAAGGATCAGCGGTGAGAACGTATTTTGCCTCAAAGAACTGCATGGGGAAGTAGTGGGTGCCAGGCACCGAGAAGCCAAAGGCCAGCTTGCCGTTGATGGGGGTCTGGGGCAGCTGGCAGTTCTTGAAGTGGTCCGGGCAGTACAGCGTGTCGTGGGGGATCATATAGGCGATCTCGCCATCGGCGCAGTGGGTGTCGATCCAGCTGGCAATGGCCTTGATCTGCGGCAGATCCTTGCGGTCATAGACCAGGTCATCAATGGCGGCAAAATCGCGGGCGCTCTCCTGCGGAGAAGCCGAGAGAAGAGTGCGGCCGATGAGAAAATCCGGCAGAGCCACGGTGGTCAGGGGGGAGCAGCGCACCGAGGTGGCAAAGGCGATGGTGAACAGCCAGAAGCCGATCTTCAGGTTCCGGCGGCGGTTCATGCCCTCTGCCAGGGCTGCGGCACCGATCAGGAACAGGAGGAACCAGCCGGGTAAAAACAGCAGCATATGTTGGGAACCGGTGGTCTGCACCCGGGTGAACAGCACCATGCTCAGCAGGATCTCCAGCCCGGCCAGACAGGGCAGAGCAGGCATTTTGTGCACTTTCAGGCAGAACCACAGGCCCATGCCCATAAGCACCAGGTTCATCAGGCCCATGCGGGCGCATTGCAGGTAGGTTTCAGTGACCATGCCGCCGCCGTTGTAGTAGGAATAGTGGTCGGCGTAGTCGTAGCCCAGAATGTGGCTCACCAGGGGCCACAGCAGGATGACCATGGCCACCATGGACATCAGGCCGAACAGGATCAGGTTGCGCACCTGCAGCAGGGCCTCCTGCCTGCGGCCCACTTTGGCAATGCGGGCGCTGCTCACCAGCACCAGCACGGCGTAGGCAAAGTAGTAGCCCACCACGAAGTACAGATACCACCGGCGGGACAGGATGATGGCCGCCGTGGCCAGGAACAGCAGCCCGAACCGGGGCAGGTCCAGCTTTTCAAACCGGAAATCCAGCGTGAGCAGCAGGATGCTGAAGGCGAAGATCAGGCCGAACCAGTCCGGCTGGCTCAGCACGGCGCTCATGCGCAGCCAAGGGTAGGTAAAGGTCCAGGACAGACCGATGAGAAAATACCAGAAGCGGTTTTTCACCTGCAGCATCTGGCCCACTTTGACCACCAGACCGGCCAGCAAAAGCAGCAGCATGGGCACGATGCTGAACACCTGACAGATCGCAAAGCTGTCGCCGGTGCGGTCGGTCAGGCAGAACGGGAACTCGAGGAACAGGGTGTTGAAGTTGGTATAGTCCTCAGCCAGAGAGTCCAGAATGAAATGGAAGCCGACCGCCGGGCCCTGAAGAAAGGCGGCCTCGGCGTTGTACTGCTTGTTGATGTAGTTGACGTAGTCCCAGATGTACACGAAGCTGCGGCGGGTCTCGGCCCAGTAGAAGTAGAGCAGCGCTGCGGCCCAGAAGCCGATGATCACAGCCCAGTGGAACAGGTCGAACTTCACGTCCGCCAGCCGCAGCACCACCAGCACCAGCCCGAACAGGGCCAGGTTGCACCACAGGCTCACCAGCGGGAAAAATACGGCACTGCCGGGGGCGGCAAGGCCCAGCACCACCAGCGCCAGTGCGGACACGGCATAGGCCAGCAGGGCCCTGCCTACCCACGAGGTGCGCAGCTTGGAAAGAGTTGCTGACATGAGAAAAAATCCTCCTTATAAAAATGCGCGATGCACACAGCATAAATTCACAGCTTACAGTATAGCAAACCACAGGGGGCACTGTCCAGCCATAGCGGAGGCAAAACCAAAAATGCCCCGCTGCTTTCAAAGCACACGGGACATTTTGACACAAATATTACTTGCTGGAATTTTTGGCGCGGGCGGTACGACGCTTCTGGGCCATGGCCTTGTTGGCGCTGATGCGGGCGGCGTCCGGGTTGGGGGCCTCCGGGGTCAGGCGCAGCAGAAAGCTGCCCATGGCGGGCAGGTCCACGGTGAGGGTATAATCCCGGCCGTACACGCCGCCGTCGGTGGTGTGGAAGTGCAGCTTGCGGCGGCCCTTGTGGGCACCGCCCCACTCGGCAGCCTCGGTGTCCAGCACCAGCTCCGCAGAGCAGGGAAACTTGAGGTACAGCGGGAACTTTTTGTGGGCGTGGTCCTGGGTGTTCATGATGCACAGCAGGTTCTGGCCCCGGCCCTTGCGCAGCCAGGCGTAGACGCCCTCGGTGCAGCTCTCGCTGGCCACCCACTCAAAGCAGTCGGGGTTGTATTCGCCGTCAAACAGGGCGGGCTCGGTGGCGTATACCAGGCTCAGGCGGGCGAAATACTTCTGGAAAGCGTCATGGAAGGGATACTTGAGCAGGTCCCAGTCCAGCTCCCGTTTTTCGTCCCACTCGCGGAAGTGCCCCAGCTCGTTGCCCATGAAGTTGAGCTTTTTGCCCGGATGCATATACATATAGAAATAGAGGGTGCGCAGCTGGGCGCACTTTTCGGCGTAGGTACCCCACAGCTTGTCGATGATGGTCTTTTTGCCGTGCACCACTTCGTCGTGGCTCAGGGCCAACAGATACAGTTCGTTGTAGAAGTAATGCATGCTGAACAGCAGCTTACCGTAGGCGTTCGGCCGCTCCCCGAAGGGGGTGGCGAAATAGTCCAGCGTGTCATGCATCCAGCCCATGTCCCACTTGTAGTCAAAGCCCACACCGTCGTAGCGGGTGGGGGCGGTGACCTTGAGGAAATTGGTGGAGTCCTCGGCCATGTAGATGCCGGTGGGCCAGCGCTTGTTCAGCCCGTGGTTCAGGCTGCGCAGGAAGTTCACGGCACCCTGGTTCACGCCGCGGTTGGGGTCACCCTGCCAGTACAGTGCCCGGGAGATGGCGTCCATGCGGATGCCGTCGCAGTGGTACACATCCATCCACAGCCCGGCGGCGCTGCTCAGGAAGCTGCATACCTCCCGGCGGTAGTAGTTGAAGTTGCAGGTGCCCCACTCGCTCTGTCCCACGTCGCTGTCGTACTCGTACAGGTGGGTGCCGTCGAACTTGGCCAGTGCGTCGGCGTTGGCGGCAAAGTGCACCGGCACAAAGTCCATGATGACGCCGATGCCCATGCGGTGGCAGGC
>ENA-UERX01000721-UERX01000721.1-human-gut-metagenome-genome-assembly--contig:-NODE-721-length-23752-cov-38.535924_pt1 | contig 23752 bp, 20 predicted proteins | sample MGYA00242992_ERZ507993 | MGnify/ENA primary metagenome ERZ507993 (study PRJEB26167, sample SAMN06115487) | human gut metagenome | host: Homo sapiens | place: China:Chongqing | collected 2015-04-10... | reverse complement strand
GACCCCCTATGAAGAAACGACTTATCAGCCTTCTGGTGGCGCTGTGCATGGCGGTAACGCTCCTGCCTGTGTCGGCACTTACAGCGTGGGCGGAGGAGAGCAGCCAATTAAAAATTGTAGGTGGCTATCCTGTCGGTTCCGGTGAGAACCATGATCGAAATTGTTCTGGTGATGGCTGGAGCTATGACGGTTCTACACAAACGCTTACTCTCGATCCCTCAACTCCTACTACCTATGATTTGAAAGAGAGCGGAAACATCCGTCAGGATCAAAACAGTATTTTATGTTCTGCCATCATAGAGAAAAACGCAACGATTGTAAATGGTAATTTTTTGGACATCGATAATCCTGGTCCCAGTATTACCAATGATGGCACTATAACGAGTGGCTCTTACTCCATGCACGTTATAAATCATGGTACTATTACCGGCGGCACTTTTTTTGATCCCATTACCAATGACCCCACTGGCACGATTGAAAATGGCACGTTTCTTTCTACCGTTACCAACAACGGCACCATAAAGGGCGGCATTTTTCGTAAAAAACCAACAGGTGGCACTGTCCATAAAGGCTATACCTTGAATGTGAATCAGAATAATGGCAGCTATGAGATTCGCTACGCAACAATCAATGGTCTCGGCTCAAGCGGTTATGTCATTCCCAATTCCGACCATGATACCAGCGTCACCATCAAATATACTTTTTTCCGTAGCAGTTCAAACAGAGTATTTTCTAATGATGTTACATTCGAAGACACAAACGACACACCTTGTTTGTTAGAAGATTGGGCACCAAGTGCAAGATATTCCGATAAAGGTGATAATGTTTATCTCACTTTTACCGCACCACCCGCCACTGCGGCCACCGTTACCCTGAGCATACTGACCCGGCTGGTGATCGACGAAAACGGCTACCCCGTTGGCACTGAGCGCGGCACCCGGGATTACAGCGGCAACGGCTGGAAGTTTGAGAATGGCACGCTGACGCTGACAAGCGGCCGTTATGATTTCTCCGGTGAGAAAAACGCACTGGGCCCCCTGAACCCGAATGTCCAGTTGGTGGTTGAATCCGGTGCAACGCTGACCGGCGGCGCGTTCAAAAACACGCCCACTGGTGAAGGTGCAGGCACATTCAAAACAGTCATCCTGAACGGAACCGATTCTATCACAGCGGTCAACGGCCTTGCGTCCGGCGACTGGGGCAACACACTTTATGTAGTCAAGACCGGGAATAATACCATTACCGCCAGTAAACCCATCCTTGATATCAACCGCATTTTATTGGAAAGCGTATATCCGGATTCTTCCAACAAAAACACCGTGTGCATCAATATAAAATCTCTTAATTCTGTGAGTGCTTTTAATCCGGAAGCGGATATCATACTGAACCAGGCTTCCCATGGTTTGCCCCTTATCATGGCCAGCAATGGCACACCAGTTATAGACAATGCTCCTTTTGAGCCCGATGGAGGATATTATACCTACTATGGTGACGGTTGGCACATCCAGAAATCATTTGAGGGCATCGGCACACTGTATCTGACCGGCGGAAAAACCTACAACTTCCGATTTACCGACCCCGTCAATAAAACCGGCCAGTTGGATGCAGTGAAATGCGGCATCCTCAATGAGGGCAGCACCATCGAGGACGGTGTTTTCAACACTCTGGCAGCAAATGCTTTGCCCAGCAGCACTTCGAGCATGACCCCTAAAATCAAAGGCGGCACATTTGCAGCCGGTCTGTATTATAACAACGGCGAGATAACCGGCGGTGCATTCAACGGAAAAGACAGCATTCTCACCCATGGAACCGTGCTGAGTGGAAATTATCGCTCTGTTACCGTGAATGGTGGAGCCATCGTGAGGGTAAACGACACGCTTCCTCTCGTCCCCGATAAAACCGGCCTTGATTTGGTGCAGGGCTCCGCATGGGATCTGTATTCCTACGCAGGCACCGTCCTCACCGTAGAATCCAATGTAGATATTACGAATATCAACGGTCAAAAAATCCGCGAGGCATTCAACAGCTACTACCCGAACGGTGAAACCGACAAGACCGTGGTATGCTTTGAGATGCCCGACAGCGATGTGGAGTTGAACTCGACCAAAATCGTTGTTCCCGACCCGAAGCCCGAACCCAAACCCGAGCCCGAACCCGAAGCCCCCACCTACACCCTGACGGTAAAAGGCGGCACGTTCACCTACAACGGCGGCGAAGCCATGACCAGCGCCAGCGTGCCGGTGGATGCCGAGGTCAAGGTGACGCTGAACCAGAGCGCCGTGCCCGAGGGCATGGTGTTCGACCTGTGGGCCATGGATGAAGCCAGCCTGCTGGGCAACCCGGCGGTCGCCTACAACGAGGAGAGCTTTACCATCCCGGCGGGCACCGTGGCCAAGGGCAGCACCGTGACCGTGGAAGCCCAGTACCGGGATGCCACCATCGAGAGCGAGCCCAGCATTCTGGGCACTGCCGCCATCATCGGCGTGGCCGGTGCAGGCACGGCGGTCATCGTGTGGCAGGGCTACCGCATCGGCATGGAGCTGTACGAGAAGTATTTCCAGCCCACGCCGGAAGAAGATGCGGTGGTCGAACCCACGCTTGAAAGTCAGATGACAGATCCGATTTCCTGAAAGCGGGCTCACCCTCTCAGTCTCGCTTTGCTCGACAGCTCTCCCAAAGGGAGAGCTCTTGACAAACCGATATAAAAACAGCGCCGCTCCATCGTTTCCGGTGGGGCGGCGCATTTTTGCGGTTCAATCCCGGCGCAAAGGCAGGGTAAGGGACATTTTCTGGTAGGCAATGCGGGGCGTGCCATCCTCCACATGGATGATGCCGCACCTGGTAAAGCCGTTTTCTTCCAGCAGGTGCTGCATGATCTTGTTGTCGGCATGGGTGTCGGCCCGCAGGCTCTCGCAGTGCTCCAGACACCAGGTGATCACAGCAGCGGCAACGCCGGGGTGCCTGCCCGCCGAAGCCAGCCGGTGGATGGTGCCGTAGGGCAGGGTATCGTTCAGCCACTTGCCATCCTCGATCCGGGCATAGGTGGGGTCCGGGCCAAGGATAAAGGCAAACACGCCCTCCAGCTCGCCGTTTACAAGGTAGAGGAACAGCCGGTTGGAATCAATGTCCTCTTCCAGCAGCTCCTGCGGCGGGAAATGATCTCCCCACTGGGTAGGGTTGCCGGAATCCGCCATCGCCTGCCGGGCGCGGGCATAAATTTTCAGGATCGCATCCAGATCTGCACGTCTTGCTCCACGAAACATCGTCATCCAACCTCTCTTCCGGCAGGCCGCTGCCCGCCCTGATCGTTCTGCTTTAATATAACACAAAACGGCCCTCTCCGTCAAAGCCTGCTGCAAAGGCGGAGAGGGTCGTTCACTGATGCACTTATGTGCGCTGGCTGCGTGCCCGGCGGTACTCCCGGGGGCTCTGGCCATACCGCTCATGGAACAGGCGGTAGAAGTAGCTGGTGTTCTCGTAGCCCACCTGGGTGATGATCTGCTGGATGTTCAGGTCGCTGCGGCGCAGCAGGCGGGCGGCGGTCTCCATCCGGTGCTTCTGCAGCAGCTCCTTATAGGTCTTTCCGGTCTGGGCCCGGACGCACTCGCTGACATACGCCAGCGAAACGCCGTAGCTGCGGGCCACATTGGAAAGGCTTGCTTCGCGGTAATTCTGGGTGATCTCCTGTAATGCCGCCTGGACCAGCGCTTCGCGGCTGACCGCCTCGCCGCGCGTTTCCAGCGGGAAATTCTTGGTCTGTACCATAGCGTTAAAACCCTCCGTTGCGGCAGCGGCGGGCGGGGACAGGGGGATGCCGGACACCCGCCGCAGCCAGTTCATCAGGCTTTCTGGGGAAGCCTTTCTGCCTATAATACGGGCGGGGCACAGAAATAATTGCAAATAGCTCAAATTTTTACAGAAACAAGAGATCAGAACATATTTTCGTTATGATAACGCCCGCTGCGGACGAACTCCACCCACTCGGCCAGATTCACGGCGTGGTCGCCGATGCGCTCCAGGTACTTGATGACCATGAGCAGATCCAGGGCGGCATCCACCTTGCCGGGGTCGGCGGCGATCTCCTGCGCCAGCGTATGCTTGATGGCGTTGAAATCATAGTCCACCTCATCGTCGGCGGCAATGACCCTGAGGGCGGCCTGCTCGTCCTCAGAGGTCAGGGCATTCAGGGCATCCAGGATCATCTTGTGCGCCTTCTGGCCCATCCTGATGGCCTGGCTCACAGCAGGGTCGCCCTCCTTGCGGACAGTGACCAGATGAGGGATGATCTCCGCGATATCGGAGGCATGGTCGCCGATGCGCTCCACATCCGTGACCACCTTCATGGCGGTGGAGATGCGGCGCAGGTCGCCTGCCACCGGCTGCTGGCGGAGCAGCAGGGTCATGCAGCGGTGCTCAATGTCCCGCTCCATGTTGTTGATGCGGCCATCGCCCTGCACCACGGCGGCGGCAGCCTCGGCATCGGCGGTGCAGAGGGCTTCCATTGCAGCTTCCACGGCATCGGCAGCGTTCTGACCCATCTCGGTCAGGGCCGTTTTCAGGGCGGCAAGGTCGTTTTCGTATTGTGTGCGGTTGCTCATTGCGTTTTTCTCCTTAGCCAAACCGGCCCGAAATGTAATCCTCGGTGCGCTTATCCTGCGGGGTGCTGAAGATCTGCGCCGTGGGGCCGGCTTCCACCAGCTCGCCCAGCAGGAAGAAGGCGGTGCGGTCGCTGATACGGGCTGCCTGCTGCATGTTATGGGTCACGATGACCACAGTGTAGTTCTTTTTCAGCTCGCTCATCAGCTCCTCCACCTTCATGGTGGAGCCGGGGTCCAGGGCGCTGGTGGGCTCATCCATCAGCAGGACTTCGGGCTTGACAGCCAGGGCGCGGGCAATGCACAGGCGCTGCTGCTGGCCGCCGGAAAGGCCCAGGGCGCTCTTTTTCAGGCGGTCCTTGACCTCGTTCCAGAGGGCGGCACCCTGCAGGGAGCTTTCCACCAGCTCGTCCAGCTCTGCCTTGTTGTGCACACCGTGCAGCCTGGGGCCGTAGGTGATGTTATCGTAGATGCTCATGGGGAAGGGGTTGGCCTTCTGGAACACCATGCCCACCCGGCGGCGCAGCTCGGTGGGCTGCATCTCGCGGGCAAAGATGTCCTGCCCTTTCAGGCGGACATCGCCCTCGATGCGGACCCCGGGCACAAGGTCGTTCATCCGGTTCAGGGTCTTCAGGAAGGTGGACTTGCCGCAGCCGGAGGGGCCGATGAGGGCCGTGATCTCCCGCTCGCCCATGTCCAGCGAAATATCTTTCAGCGCCTTGAAATCCCCGTACCAGAGGTTCAGGTTTTTGGCTGTGATAATGGGTGATACGTTTTCCATAGTTTTCCTCTTGTATTGACTCCCTCAGTCGCGGCTATGCCGCGCCAGCTCCCTCTGAGAGGGAGCCTTTTGCGTTGCGGGTAGGATAAGCCTCCCTCCGTGAGGGAGGTGGCATCGCGCAGCGATGACGGAGGGAGTTATCTACTGCTTCTGTTTCAGTTTGGTTTTGGCCAGCCGGGCTGCCAGATTGATGGCAAGCACCAGCACCAGCAGCACTGCACCAATGGCCCAGGCGGAGTCGAAATCGCCGTCCTCAAAGGCACGGAGATAGAGCAGCACCGACAGGGTGGCACCGTTGGAGGTGTAGGCCTTGAGCACGCCGTTGGCAATGACCTCGGCGGCACCGGCGGTGAAGAGCAGCGCGGCGCTTTCGCCCACGATGCGGCCCACAGCCAGGATGCAGCCGGTCACGATGCCGTCGATGCTGCAGGGCAGCACGATGGTGCGGATGATGTGCCACTTGCCCGCACCCAGACCCAGCGCACCCTCACGGTAGCCCTGGGGCACCGTTTTCAGGGATTCCTGGGTGGTGCGGATGATGGTGGGCAGGTTCATGATCACCAGCGTCAGGCTGCCGGAGAGCAGGCAGGTCTGGAAGCCCAGTGTCTGGGCGAACACCAGCATCCCCACCAGACCGTAAATGATACTGGGGATGCCCGCCAGCGTCTCGTTGGTGAACTCGATCACCGAGATGACCTTGCGGTTCTGGGCGTACTCGGTCAGGTAAACGGCCGCGCCCACACCCAGCGGCAATACGATCAGAAGCGTCAGCAGGATGACATACAGCGTGTTTAGGATCGCAGGCAGGATGCCGTCCGTGCCCTTGAGCACACTGGCGGTGGTGGTCAGGAATTTCCAGCTGATGTGCGGGATGCCCCGCACCAGCACCATGCCCAGAATGCCTGCCACCAGTACGATGACCAGCACAGCCGAGGCCCAGACCAGAGCGTTCATCACGCGGTTCCAGGTGCGGCGGGAGGCAGAAGCACTGTTATTCATCGCGCTTTCCTCCCTTCAGCACCACATTGAGCAGGATATTGATGCCCATGATAAAGACGAACAGCACCAGCGCAATGCTGAACAGCGCCTGTTTCTGCAGGCCGCTGGCGTAGCTCATCTCCTTGGCAATGGCGGTGGTCAGGAAGGTGACGCTGCGGAACAGGCTGTCCGGCATGTTGGGGCTGTTGCCGGACACCATCATCACAGCCATGGCCTCGCCGATGGCGCGGCCGATGCCCAGCACGATCCCGGCGGCAATGCCGCTCCTGGCAGCGGGGACGCTGACCTTGAACCAGGTCTCGACATCCGTTGCGCCCAGAGCCAGGCTGCCCTGCTCGTACTCCGGCGGCACAGCGTTGAGCGCTGTGACCGACACCGACACGATGCTGGGCAGGATCATCACCGCCAGCACCACGATGGCGCTCAGCAGGCAGGCACCGGAGGCCTTGCCAAAGGTCCTGGCCACGGCAGGCACCAGCACCTGCATACCCAGCAGGCCGAACACCACGCTGGGGATGCCGCTCAGCAGCTCAATGGCGGTCACGACCACGGTGCGCACCTTCGGGCCTGCGGCCTTGGAGAGGAACACCGCCGTCAGCAGGCCGATGGGCACACCGATCACGGCGGCACCCAGCGTGCCGTAAACGCTGGACAGGATGAAGGGCAGGATGCCGTAGGCCGGGTCGGCAGCGGTGGAAGCCCACCGGGTGCCGAACAGGAACCGGAACAGCCCGATCTTCTGGATGGCAGGCACACCGGAGAGGACCATGTACACCGAGATCAGGAGCACACAGCCCACCGCCAGAATGCCGCAGAGGAAGAAGATGAAGTTCATCACCGCTTCCAGCCACGCAGCAGGAGTTCTGGGGAGAGAGATCTTTTTGTTGTTCATAGCATCATTGCTTTCCGCAATTACTCGTTCACAGGAACCGCACCGGCAGTGCGGATCAGGTCAGCAGCATCGGCACTGATAGCAAAGTCGAAGAAGGCCTGTGCCTGCTCAGACAGGGTGACAGACTTGTTGGTGACGAACACGAAGGGACGCTGCACCTCGTAGCTGCCGTCCTTGACGGTCTCCTCGCTGCACTCCACGCCGCCAACGGTGACCATCTTCACGGTGTCGCCCACAGCGGACAGGGAGGCGTAGCCGATGGCCAGAGGGTTGGCCTCCACAGCGCTGATGACAGCGCCGGTAGCGGTCAGCTCCTGCGCGTACTTGCAGCTGTCCTTGACATCCACGATGCTCTCAAAGCCATCACGGGTGCCGGAGCCAGCCTCACGGCCGATCAGAACGATCTCGCCGTCGTCGCCGCCCACCTCAGACCAGTTGGTGATCTCGCCGGTGAACATCTGTTTGAGCTGGTCAACGGTCAGGTCCTCCACCTTGCTTGCATTGTTGACGATGATGGCGATGCCGTCCAGAGCGATGGTGGTGCCCTCCACGTCAGCCTTCTCGTCGTCCTTCAGGGCACGAGAGGACAGGCCGATGTCCAGGGTCTTATCGGCAGCACCGGTGATGCCTGCGCCGGAACCGGTGGGGTCGTAGCTGACAGTGACACCCGGCTCAGCCTCAGCAAAGCCTTCGGTCAGGGCAGCGATGACGTTCTTCATGGAGGTGGAACCACCGGTAGCAACGTTGCCGGACAGGGCAGTAGCGGCAGAGGTAGAAGAAGCTGCAGCAGAGGAAGCAGAACCGCCGCAGGCGGTCAGGGCAGCAGCGGCAGCAGCAGCACCGCAGACAGTGAGAAACGAACGACGCGTGATCTTTTTCATAATATTTGTCCTCCAAACATCCGGGTTTTCCGCTCCCGGCTCTTGTTTTCGTATTTTTCCTGGGTACGGCACTATTGTATCCCAGTCGGTAAGCCGCTTCGACCACAAGCGGGAAAAATCGAGGTAAATTGTTCGGACATGTTTTTGCCCCAATGTAAAATTTGGGCGCAAAAAAGCCCGGGGTGCGGGTGCACCTCGGGCTTTTGGGGGATATTATGCTTTTTCGGCAACTAGGGAAGCACTTACCTTTCCGTCACTGGTCAGGATAAATTCAGCTGTTCTGCTTTGCAGGGTCACGCGCAGTTTCAATGTGCCACCTGCTCTGAACGCACCATCTTCAGCAACGGTGAATACAAATTCCGGCTGATAAGTTGCCGTGTTACCAAGCGGAATATCCACACTCTTGATAAGAGCGCTTCCGTTTCGCGGCTTTACTTCTTTCTCTGTGATCTGGGCCGTGAACGCATCCTTAAACGGAATAGCAATTGCACCATTTCCGTTATACTTAATTTTCATTTTGGGAATGTAGATATAGAAGAGATTATTTTGTCCAAAGTCCTCTTTGCTATCGCGGCCCATATCTGCGGTCATGGTCACTTCAAACTCACCCAGCCCGATGGTTGCGGACGGGATCTCGCTGCCGCCCCCATCGCAGCCGGTGAGGACACCAGCGGCAGAAGCGGCCAGCACAGCGGCGGCAGATGCTTTCAGAAAATCACGGCGGGAAAAAACATTACGCATCAGAAATTCCTCCCATCTCAGATCTGGTTTGTTCCTATCACAATAGTACCATATTTACCCAGACTGTCAAGGGACAGAATTCAACCTCTCAGAACTGCACCTCCACGCCATCGGGGCGGTAGAAGGTGACGTTCCTGCGCCACTGGGGCTCGCCCATGGTGCGGCGGTAGCAGTCTGCCAGCTGCCGCACAGCCTCCTCGGGGCTGCGCACCTTTCCGCCGCAGCAGGGGAGCACCAGCACCCGGAACCAGGCATCAAAGAGATGCTCTGTCCAGCCGGTGTCCTTGGCCCCGCACCGGGCGTAAAAGCCCAGGCGGCGCACAGCCATAGCCTCATCCTCGGCTTTTTCGGGGCACTCCGCTTCAATGAGGATGGCCTGCGCGCCCTTCTCGTGGTCAGGCAGGGCGGCCAGCAGAGCGGCTCCGATGCCGCCGGCCCGGTATTGGGGCAGAACAGCAAAGTAGTCCAGCTGGCTCACCTCACAGCCCACGGGCCGCACCATCAACAGATACGCCGCCAGCGCGTCGTCCTCGTACACGCCCCAGGTGTGGGCGGTACCGGCGGCCTCGCTGTTCAGGATCATGCTCAGAGGCTTCAGCTCTCCGGCAGGAAAATCCCGGCGCATCTCGTTCAGGTAAACGTTCGTCAGCTCTTCGGCGGTCAGCAGCCGCCAGGTCAGGTTCTCGGGGTTCATACGATACGGGTTCCTTTCTGGTAGACAGCCTGGATGTTCAACTCCTTGTCTGCCAGGATCACATTGCCGTAGCGGCCTGCAGCCAGACTGCCGTAATCATTGTCGATGCCAATGCTCTTGGCGGGGTTTTCGCTGGCGGCGCGGACAGCGCTTTCCAGCGGGACGTTCATCTCCAGCACGGCACGCTTCATGCAGTCGTACAGGCAGGTGGCACTGCCCGCAATGGTGCCGGGGTGCTCAGTCAGGGTGGCGCGGGGGCCGCTGACCGTGACCGCCTGGCCGCCCAGGCTGTACTGGCCATCGGGCAGGCCGCAGGCCATCATGCTGTCGGCGATCAGGATGACATGGTCATCCCCGAAGGTGTTGAAGGTGAACCGCACCATGGCCGGGTGGATGTGGACATTGTCGGTGATGAGCTCCACCTCCGCACCCCGTTCCAGCGCCGCAATGATGGGGCCGGGCTCCCGGTGGGTGATGCCGGGCATGGCGTTGTACAGGTGGGTCATGTGGGTCGCGCCTGCGTCAAAGGCGGCGTTGGCGGTGTCGTAGCTGGTGCAGGTGTGGGCAATGGAGATGCGCACCTCGTCATGGCAGGCGGCAATGAACTCCAGCGCACCCGGCTCCTCCGGGGCGATATCCACCAGCCTGATCAGGCCGTTTGCCCGCTTCTGCAGGCGGCGGAACATTGCAACATCCGCCTTATGGAGATACTCCGGGTTCTGGGCACCCACCTTGTTGGGGCTGATGAAGGGCCCCTCCATGTTGATGCCCACAAGGTCTGCGCCTCTGCCGTTTTGATGGGCGGCGGCAGCATCCATCACACCGTTCAGGATCTCTTCCGAGAAAGTCATGGTGGCAGGGCAGATGGCCAGCACGCCCTTACCGGCCTCAAAATCGGCCAGGGTCTGGATGGCTTCTTCATTGCCGTCACAGAAATCCTTGCCCATGGCACCGTGGAAGTGGATATCCACCAGGCCCGGCAGAGCGTAAGCGCCCTTGGCATCCACGATCTCTTCGCCTTCCTCCGGCTGTGCAAAGGGCACGATGCGCCCCTCCCGGATGGTCAGGCTCCCCTCCTCAAAGGTGTGGCGGGGGGTATAAATCAGAGCATTTTTGATGATCATATTCTTATTCTCACGCTTTCCTTCGTGCAACCTCTCAGTCGGGCTTGCGCCCGCCAGCTCCCCTTGTAGGGGAGCCTTTGGCAAAAAGATTCACTGAAATCGGCTGCCAAGGCCTCCCCTCATTAGGGGAGGTGGCATTGCGCAGCAATGACGGAGAGGTTTCATTACAGCAGGCTCAGTGCTTCCTCATCGGCCACAAGGATGCAGTCGGGGTGCATCTGCAGGATGGAGCCCGGGCACTCGGGGGTCACAGGGCCGGAGACGACCGCCTTGACTGCCTTGGCCTTTGCCAGACCGTTGGCCACCACCAGCACCTTGCGGGCCTGCATGATGGTCTTGATGCCCATGGTGTAGGCCTGCTTGGGCACCAGATCCTCGTTGCCGTCAAAGAAGCGCTTGTTGGCCTCGATGGTGGCAGGGGTCAGATTCACGCAGTGGGTCTCCAGCTCAAAGGCCTCGCCCGGCTCGTTGAAGCCGATGTGGCCGTTGGGGCCAAGGCCCAGCAGCTGCAGGTCGATGCCGCCCACGCTGTGGATGATCTCGTTGTACTTTTTGCAGGCATCCGCAGCATCGGGGTTGGTGCCGTCGGGCAGATGGATGGCCTCGGGGCGGATGTTGACCTTGTCAAACAGGTTCTTGTGCATAAAGCTCCAATAGCTTTCGGGGTGCTCCTTGGGCAGGCCGCGGTACTCGTCCAGATTGACGGTGGTGACCTCAGAGAAATCCAGGTCGCCCTTGTTGTACCAGTCCACCAGCTGAGCGTATGCGCCAACAGGGGTGCCGCCGGTCGCCAGACCCAGCACGCAGTTGGGCTTCATAATGACCTGTGCGGAGATGATGTTGGCAGCCTTACGGGACATGTCCTTGTAATCTTTTGCACGAATGATCTTCATAATGGGGAACCTCCTGTTATTTTGCTTTGTTGTTTTCAGTATAGCACGTTTTCCGGCCAAAAGGGTAGCCGGTTTGTGAACAAAACAAAATGCCGCCGAAAGCGGGGCGTAAACGCCCGCCCTCGGCGGCATTTTTACAGTTTGGGAATGGATGCGGAAGCAACCAGCCTTCCGCGCGGAAGCGTGCTCAGAAGGATGCTTACAGCATCTTCTTCAGCTCATCATACACGAACTGCACCTTGGTGCCGATGATGACCTGGCAGGTAGTCTTGTCGGGGCGGATGACGCCGGCAGCACCGGCAGCCTTCACAGCCTTCTCATCCACAGCGGTGTAGTCCTTGATGGTGAAGCGCAGGCGGGTAGCGCAGTAGTCCACGCTGGAGACGTTCTCCTTGCCGCCGATGGCCTTCAGCACACCAGCAGCAACCTCAGTGTAGTTGTTGTTGGCCAGAACGACCTTCTTCTCAGCCTCTTCGGCATCCTCGTCCTCACGGCCGGGGGTCTTCAGGTCGAACTTGGTGATGGCGAAGTAGAACACGAAGTAGAACACCACGAATGCAGCGATGCCCAGAGGAATGATCATCCAAGTCTTAGCAGCTGCAGGCAGAGAAGCGGAGAACACCAGGTCGGTAGCGCCTGCGGAGAAGCAGAAGCCAGCACGGAAACCGGAGTAGTAGGTGATGATGGTGAAGATGCCGTACAGAGCGGAGTACACAACGTACAGCGGGAAGCACAGGAACATGAAGCCGAACTCGAAGGGCTCGGTAACGCCGCAGACGAAGGCGCAGATGGCAGCGGACAGAACCAGACCGATGGCGGCCTTCTTGTTCTTGGCGGTACGGACCATGGCCAGTGCAGCACCGGCGATGCCGAACATCATGCAGGGGAAGAAGCCGGACATGTACATACCCAGGCTCCAGCCCACGTCAGCAGAGGTATCGCCTGCCCAGAAGTGGGACAGGTCGCCCAGGCCGATGGTGTCGAACCAGAACACGTTGTTCAGAGCGTGGTGCAGGCCGGTGGGGATCAGCAGACGGTTCAGGAAGGCGTAGATGCCAGCGCCGATGCCGTCCATGCCTGCGATGCCTCTGCCAATGGCGACCAGTGCATCGAAGATGACGGGCCAGACGAACAGCAGAGCGACAGAAACAACGATGGAGATCAGGCCGGTAGCGATCGCAACGAAGCGCTTGCCGGAGAAGAATGCCAGCCAGTCAGGCATCTGGGTGCTCTTGAACTTGTTGTAGCAGGTTGCACCCACCACAGCAGCCAGAATGCCGATGAAAGAGTTGCCGGCCACCTTCTGGAAAGCGATGTAGGTAGCGGTGCCCTCTTCCAGAGTGCGCACCATGCTGACCACGCCGGGGTTCAGCAGCTGCTGCATCATCAGGTAGCTGACCAGGCCAGCCAGACCAGCGGTACCGTCGTGGTCATCAGCCAGGCCCACGGCTGCGCCGATGGCGAACAGCCAAGCCATGTTATCGATCAGAGCGCCGCCTGCCTTGACCAGCAGGAAGCCAACAGTGTAAGCTGCGCCGGAGGTTGCGGCACCGGGAACACCCATGACACCCGGGGCCAGGGCATAACCGAGACCCATCAGGATGCCGCAGATCGGCAGCACAGCGACGGGAAGCATCAGAGCTTTGCCCAGTTTCTGGAGATACTTCATCATAAGACACATTCCTCCTTAAAGAATGTTGTTGTTATGGAGGCCTCTGGTTGCAGGCTGTCCATAATTGCGTAACAATATTTTAACACATCCTCCGAAAAAAAAGAAATAGGGTCCGCACCAATTTTCGCAATTTTGCACCAAAAATCCTTGAATTCGCATCTTTCGTGAAAAATTTTTTGGAATTATTGCGCATTTCAGAGCAGGATTTTGAAAAAACTTTTCTTTTGCCCTTTCTCCCCAAACCGCTTGCATCCCGCGCCGGAATCGGGTACTATACTTATAAATAGAAAACACAAGACCCAGGGAGGTTCTTTTTATGGAATGGACTGATATCCGCCTGACCGTGGCCAAGGCCGATGCCGACAACGCCGAGGCCGTTGCCACCATGATCGCCGAAGGCGGCATCTATATCGAGGATTACAGTGACATCGAGCAGCAGGTGGCCGAGATCGCCCATGTGGATCTGATCGAGCAGGAGCTGCTGGACAAGCCCCGCGACACTGTGATCATCCACATGTATCTGGAGCCGGGCGCTTCCCCCGTGGAGACGCTGGCCCTCATTCAGGCCCGGATGGAAGCGGCAGGCATCGCCTACACCGTGGAGACCGAGGGCGTGGAGCAGGAGGACTGGCAGAACGGCTGGCGCAAATACTACCACCCCATGGACATTGGCAAACGACTGGCCATCGTGCCCTCCTGGCAGGAGTATGACACCGACCGCGTCAAGCTGATCCTTGACCCCGGCCTTGCCTTTGGCACCGGCGGCCACGAGACCACCAGCCTCTGCCTGGAAGCGCTGGACGAGCGGGTCAGGGGCGGTGAGCGGGTGCTGGACATCGGCACCGGCAGCGGCATCCTTGCCATTGCCGCCCTCAAGCTGGGCGCGGGCAGTGCCGAGGGTGTGGACATCGACCCCGTGGCCGTGCGCACCGCAGGCGAGAATGCGGCCCTGAACGGCGTGGCCGACAAGCTGACCGTTCTGGTGGGTGACCTGTCTGACAAGGCCAGCGGCAGGTATGACATCATCACCGCCAACATCGTGGCAAACGCCATCATCAGCCTTGCCCCCGCCGTGCCCGGCCTGATGGCCGAAAATGCCACCTTTATTGCCAGCGGCATCATCGACAGCCGCAAGGACGAGGTGATCGCCGCTCTGGAAGCCGCCGGCCTGACCGTGCAGGAAGTGAAGGAGAAGCGCGGCTGGGAGTGCATTATTTGTAAAAAAACGAATTAAACCTCTCAGGCGCTTCGCGCCAGCTCCCCTAATAGGGGAGCCCTTGGCATACCGGCCAGTTTTGCCGGTAATGAGGGAAACAGGAGTTTATTTTTATGCCGCATCGCTACTTTACAACCGAAATCTCCAATGGCACCGCCACCCTGCGGGGAGCCGATGCCCATCATCTTTCCCGCGTGATGCGGGGCAAGCTGGGGGACACTGTCATCTTATGTGACGGCAACGCCGTGGAATACACCGCCACCATCACCGGCTTCGGGCCGGAGACGGTGGAGTTCAGCGTGGAGCCGGGCTATCCCAGCGCCGCCGAACCCAGCGTGGAAGTGACCCTGTTCGTGGGTTACCCCAAGCAGGACAAGCTGGAGCAGGTCATCCGCCACGGCGTGGAGCTGGGCTGCACCCACTTCGTGCCCTTCTTCAGCCGGTACTGCGTGGCCGCCCCCAAAAAGGAGGAGCAGAAAAACGAGCGCTACAACCGCATCGCCTTTGAAGCCGCCAAACAGTGCGGCCGGGGCGTGCTGCCGGATGTCGCCCTGCCCCTGCCCAACTTCGGGGCCCTCTGCCGCAGCCTGGAAGGGTACGATCTCGTGCTCTTCTGCTACGAGCTGGGCGGCGCTCCCCTGCGCCAGCTGCTGGCAGACGCACAGCCTGCCGACGGCCAGCGGCTGAAGATCGCCCTCATCACCGGTGCCGAGGGCGGCTTTGCCGTGGAAGAGGCCGAAATGGCCGCCAATGCCGGTGTGAAAACAGTCGGCCTCGGCCCCCGCATCCTCCGGTGCGAGACCGCCCCGCTGGCGGTGCTCTCCGCCGTGATGACCCTGACGGGCAACTTGGAGTAATTTTTATTTTCACATATACAAAAAGGACGGCGCATGCCGTCCTTTTTGTTTACTCTATTTTCGCGTTCATCAGCGCTTTTTTCACCTCAATGAGGTTTTGCGGGCTGACGGAGAAGCTCCGCAGGCCCAGCTGCAGATATTGCAGGGTGTTGGCCGGATTGCCCACCGCGCTGCCGCAGATGGTCACGGGGATCCCGCCCTCCCGGGCAGCCTCCACCACCATGCGGATGAGCTTTTTCATTGCGTGGCTGGCCGGGCGGTAGTAGCGCTCGGCAATGGAGATATCCCGATCTACCGCGTGGGTGTACTGGGTCAGGTCGTTCGTCTCGATGACAAAGAAATTGCACCCGTGCTCCACGAATTCCTCTGCCGTCAGGCAGGCCGAGGGCACCCCGAACATCACGCCAAAGGGCGTGTTCGGGTCAAACTCCTCTCTGCGCTCCCGCAGCAGCTGGCGGCAGTGCGCTACCAGCCGCATGGCCTCATCCCAATCTTCGAGGTTGGTCACCATGGGGAACATGACCCGCAGGGGGCCGTGGGCCGCCGCCCGGAGCAGGGCGCAGATCTGCGTTTCAAACTGATGGGTCTGGCGCAGGCTGCTGCGGATGCCCCGCAGGCCCAGCTTGGAGGATTCCAGCCCCCTATGGATATCGGCCATGGCGCGGTCCACACCAAAATCAAAGGTGCGCACTGTCACCACACCGCCCTTTGCGGCGGCAATGCAGGATTGATAGAACACGAACTGCTCCTGCTCGTCCACCGGGCGGCCCGGCAGCATCATATAGCCGCTGCGCAGCAGGCCCACACCGGAAGCGCCTGCCTGCAGCGCCGATTCAATATCCTCCTGCCCGTAGCAGTTGGCCAGAAGCTCAAACGGCACATCATCCTTTGTCCGGTTGGGCAGGCCGCTGATGCGGGCGGCTTCCTCGCTCTCCCACTGCAGCTCGCAGATGCGGCTGACCGCCTGCTGGCGGGTGTTGGCATCCGGGTCCAGGATGCACTCGCCGTTGTCGGCATCCAGCACCACGGTGCGGCCGTCGCAGTCGTCCAGAAACGCCTGCCCCACCTGCACCACGCAGGGAATGTGCATGGCCCGCGCAATGATCGCCGCGTGGCTCTGCTTATTGCCCTCCGAAGTGATGATGCCCAGGATCATCCCCGCCGGAACGCTGAACAGATCGCTGGGCATCAGCATCTCTGCCGCCAGGATCACCGGGTGATCCAGTGCCAGCCAGACCCGGGGACGGTTGGTCAGCACGTTCACCACGCGGCGGGCGGCATCCAGAATATCCGCACTGCGCAGCTGCATGTAGGCGTTGTCCTCCATGGCCGCAAGCTGCTCCGCATAGCGGTTGCCCGCACGGTACATGGCCTCGGCAGCGCTGATGCCCGCCTTGATCTGGAATTTGACCTCGTTCATAAAGCCTTCATCTTCCAGCATCATGCTCTGGAACAGGAAGATGGCCTGCTCCGTGGGACCGCTGCGGTCTGCCATGCCGTCAAGCTCACGCTGGGCTGTCCGGACAGCGTTTTCCAGTAAACGCTGTTCCCGTTCCGCGTTGAACGGCCCGGTGGCAAAATTTTCGTGCCAGCGCTCCAACCGGCTCACCTGTCCCATCACAAGGCCCGGCGAGGCGCTGTGTCCCTGATAGACCTTCATTCCTCGATCACCTCCGGCAGTATCGGCCCGGTAAGGGCACGGCAGACCAATGCCTGTAAGAACGTATTGGGCAGCAGAGCGGCCCGTGCGGCCTGTGCCGCATTGCCGCTGCCCTCAAACAGGGGCGCAAAGCTCTCGATGCGCTCCCGGTCGCATTTTTCCAAAAAGGCTTCCGCCAGTGTCCGGGTGGTATAGAACACGGTGGGGTCCACGCCCGCATCCTCAGCGGCAGCTTCCAGCGGGGCCAGCTGGGCATCCTTCATGTTGGCCAGCAGCAGGGCCGCATCCGCTGTCAGGGTCACGGGGTATTTTTCCCGTACCGCCTTCTGCACCTGCTGGAATTTCCACGCAAAGGCGGCGGCATCCTCACAGCTCTCAGCGCTGGTGGAAACGGCATAGGCGCAGCCCCGCAGGTATCCCATGGCGCGGCGGGTATCGTAGTAGCCCAGCTCCATGTTCCGTCTGGCGGTATCGGGGTCAAAGTGGAGGATGTCCCCCAGCTCCCAGTAGCTGCGGATCATGGTGGTGGGCAGGCCGGTGCGGTTGGGCAGGGTGATGCCCACCCCTTCCAGGTCAACACAGACCAGCTCCTCCGCGCCCATCTTCTGGGCCAGCGCGGTGGGCATATTGTCCCGGTAGCCGCCATCCAGAAACTGCACCCCGTCGATCTGCTTTGCCCGCAGGGCGGGGAAACAGGCGGCAGAGGCCAGCAGGTAATCCTTCACCTTGCCCGCCGGGATATCCTCCAGCGTCAGCTCCCGGGGCTTCAGCCCCCGCTTTTCCACGGTGACAAGGCCGAACCGGATGGGCGAAGCCCGCAGGGCATCCTCATCCAGCACCCGCTCCACGATCTCTTCCAGCGGGGTCACGTCCATGCCGCCGTCCCGCACCACTTCCCGCAGGAAGGCGTGCAGCTCAGAGAGGTCGGCGTTTTCCTCCGGCAGCTCCATCACGTCCTGGCTGCGGATGCTCATCCACATATCCCGGGCCGTTTCGTACAGGTCCAGCGCAAACATGGCACCGTTCAGGCTGCCCACACTGGTGCCGGTGATGATCTGGGGCCGCCAGCCCAGCTCGGTCAGGGCACGCCACACACCCACCTGATAGCTGCCGCGCGCACCGCCGCCTGCCAGCACCAGTGCCTTGACCGGGGTATCATTCTGTGCCATCTGGAACGCCTCCTAGTCATTCTTTGGAAATCTGTCAGAAGTATACCATATTTTCCGGAAAAATTCTCCCTGTTTTTGGAACAAAATCCATGGTATAATTTTGTTAACTTGTGTGAAACGATGGTGGAGGTAAAACAATGCACTGCAACAACTGGATCTTTGATATGGACGGCACCCTGACCGACAGCATGACCGTGGTATGGGAGGGTGCGCCCGATGCCCTGCTGGCCCGCTATGGCCGCACCCCAAAATCTGACCTCCACAAAACGCTCCTGACCATGGGCATGGCCGATGGCGCGGCCTACCTCATCCGGGAGTATGACCTGCCCCTGAAAATGGAGGACTACAACGATGTGATGTGGGATGTTATCACAAAGCTCTACGAGACCGTGGAGCTCAAGCCCGGCGTACGGGAGCTGCTGGCCCGCCTGAAGGCCGAGGGTGCCCGCATGTGCATCTGCTCCAACACCTGGAGCGCCCAGTGCCGCACCGTGCTCACCCGTTTGGGCATCGATGAATATTTCGACTTCTATGTGGAGGCACAGGGGGCGCTCCACAAGAGCAGGCCGGATGTATTTTTCCAGACCCTTACACGCCTGGGCGGCACTGACCCCGACCGGTGCGTTGTCTGTGAAGATTCCCTCTACGCCGCCCGCACCGCCCACGACGCAGGCTTCCGCGTCATCGGCATCGCCGATGCCGCCAGCAAGTCCGATGAGCCCGCCCTGCGGGAGGTCAGCGACCAGTTCCTGACCGACTGGACGGAGCTGGACTGGGACAAAGTATGACCCTGCACCATGCAGAAAGCGGCCCGCAGATGCAGGCCGCTTTCTTTTTTGTGTGATAGACCTTACCCTTCCAGAAACGCCCGGAACGCCGCCCTTACGGCGGGTTCGCGCCCCCGGGGGATGGGCACCCGTGCCCCGCTGCGCATCCAGAGCTCCCCGGAGGAGAGCTGGGCGGCGGCGGCAAGGTTGACCACATAGGAGCGGTGGGGCTGCAGAAAACGGGCATCGGCCAGCAGGGGCTTTGCCACCTCGGAAAAGGGCACCCGCAGGGAGAGGGAGGCCACGTCCTCGCCGCTGGCAAGGTGGTAGTGCACCACATGGTGGGTGCACTCCAGATACTCGATGTCCGCAAAGGGCAGGGCCCGCAGACCCATGGCCGTGGCGACCGGGATGACCGGGCCGTATTCCGGCTCGGTGGCCCGGTCCAGCAGGGCTGTCAGCTGCTCCGGACGGAACGGGATATGCAGGTACTGCATCGCGTCCACCCGGAACGCTTCGTAGGCATAGGCCGTGGTGTGGGCCAGAAAGGCCAGCGGGGCCCGCACGCCCCGGCGGCGCAGCTCTGCCGCCGCCTGCAGGCCGCTGCACGGGTTGGCGGCAGGCAGCTCGATGAGGTAGAGCTCGTACCGGGAGCCCGCTTTCTCCTGCTGCAGCAGGGCCGCCGTGCTTTCCAGCTGCTCCACGATGCAGGCATCGGCCCGGCGGGCATAATATTCCATGCAGTGGCGCTGCACCCGGCCCCGCAGCACAGGGTCCGGGCTGCACACCGCAATGTGAAAGATCATATCCGCTCCTCCTTTCCCTCTGCACAGCGCTTGATTTTTGCGCCATGAGGGAGTATTATGGACGAAAAAAGAAATGGGGGACACCGCCATGGATCAGCCGCTCGTCAGCATCATCCTGCCCGTATACAACGCTCAGAACCATCTGGCCCGCTGCATCGGCAGCATCCTGAACCAGACCTATAAAAACATTGAACTCATCATCCTGAACGATGGCTCCAAGGATCACAGCCTGCCCGTGTGTGAGGAGTTCCGCGCCAAGGACAGCCGCATCGTGCTGGTGGACAAGGAGAACTCCGGCGTGTCCGACACCCGCAACCTGGGCCTGAAGCTGGCCGGGGGCGAGTATGTCCAGTTCGTGGACAGCGATGACTACATCGACCCGGACTTCACCCAGCATCTGGTGGAAGCCGCCGAGACGCACCACGCAGACCTTGTGATTGCGCCCTACAAGATGGTGATCCCCGCCGGGGCCACAAAGCCCGAGCAGGTGCTGGAAAAGCTGGAGGACAATCTGGGCGTGATGAGTGTTGCCCGGCCCCCTGAGGTGCGGGAATACGGTTTCCTGCCCGCCGGGGTCTACGACAAGGACACCTTTGCCCTGCGGCTGATGGACAAGCCCGCCTCCTACTTTTACAGCGTGCTCTGGAACAAGCTCTACCGCCGCATCCTGCTCACCGGCAATGACATCCAGTTCACCAGCGAGCTGAAATGGGCCGAGGATCTGGTGTTCAACATGCAGTATATCCAGTATGCCGAGACCTTCGTCTCCATTGACAAAGCCGGTTACTACTACGTCCAGAATCCCCAGAGCATCTGCCACACCCAGATCAACCCGGCCTCCATCGTGCAGAACAAGATCCAGACGTTCCGGTATTATAAAGACCTCTACACCCGCCTTGGGATGTACGAGGAGGTGCGGCCCCAGCTGTACAAGTTCCTGGTGGATATCGCCGAGAGCACCTACCCCTCCGGCCCCTTCAAAAAGATCATTGAGGAAGCCAAGGAATACTGGAAAAACCGGAAAGAATAAACCAAAATCGGGAGACCCCCTGCGGGGTCTCCCTTTTTTGTGGTTATGCTCCGATGGCAGCGCACTTCTTTGCCAGCCAATCCCGCTCTTCTTCATTCAGGCGGGGAGCCAGCTTCTCAAACACTTCGCGGTGGTAGGCGTTCAGCCAGTCCAGCTCGTCCCGGGTCAGGACACCGGGCACCACAGGAGAGGTGGCAATGGGCACAAAGGTCAGCGGACGGAAGGCCAGGAAGGTGCCGTACTGGTTGTCGGCCTTGTGGTAGCACTCCAGCTCGTTCTCAATGCGGATGCCCACCTGACCGGCCTCGTACACGCCCGGCTCATCGGTGACGATCATGCCCGGCTGGAACACCGTGGTGTTGCGGCCGTTCAGGGCGTGGGGGCCCTCGTGGACGTTGCCCACAAAGCTGACGCTGTGGCCGGTGCCGCAGCGGTAGTTGATGAGGTGCTGCCACAGCGGCTCACGGGCGATGGTATCCAGCATATGGCCGTCGCAGTAGTTCAGCCAGACAGCCTTTGCAATGTCGATGTGGCACTGCAGGGTCCAGGTGTAGAACAGCTTTTCGTCCTCGGTCAGCTCACCCAGCGGGTAGGTGCGGGTGATATCGGTGGTGCCGTCCAGATAGGTGGCACCACTGTCCACCAGCAGGAAGCCCTTGCGCTCCAGCTTGGCATGGTCCTCCTCGGTGGCGTGGTAATGCATCATGGCAGCGTTTCCACCGTAGGCGGCAATGGTGCCAAAGCTCTCCACGATGAACTTGTCCTGTGCGGAGCGGTACTTGTGGAGGATCTCGTCCACAGTCAGCTCGGTCAGCTCTTCCCCGGCAGCCAGGCGCTCTTCCAGCTCCTTCTGGAACCGCACCATGGCAACTGCATCCCGCAGATGGGCTTCGCGGTCGTGAGCCAGCTCGACCTCATTCTTCACACCCTTCATGGGCAGCAGGGGGTCGGCCTCATCCTTCACGGTCAGGGCGGCGTTGTTCTGCAGGGTCTCGTAAACGGCAAAGTTCACGGATGCAGGGTCGGCCAGCACGGTCTGGGGCTCGGTCTCAGCGGCCAGGAACTTGAGCACGTCATCGTACTCCTGGATCTCCACGCCGTTGGCCTTGAGCTCTGCGGCAGCTTCCGCGCCCAGACGTGCGGTGTTGATGAAGAGCACCGCGCGCTCCGGGGTCACATAGCAGTAGGACATGGCATAGGGGGTGCACTGGATATCCATGGCGCGCAGGTTCAGCAGCCAGGCCAGATTATCCAGCTTGCCCACCAGCTGTGCGGTGCAGCCCAGCTCCTTGAGTTTGCCGCGCAGGCGCTCCAGCTTTTCGGCAGGGGAGAAGCCTGCATACTCCTTGGGCAGGATCCATGCCGGGGTGGCAGGCAGGGCGGGGCGGCCCTCGGTCCACAGCTCATCCTCAAGGTTCAGGGTCTTGATGGTGCCCTTCTTGGCATCCAGCTCCTTCTGCACGCCGCGCACCAGCCCGCAGGAAGCGGTCAGGCCGCACAGACCCAGCACGCCGTTCTCAGGCAGCACCTTGCCGCAGTATTCCTCCACGGTGGGCACGCCCGGCTCACCCATCCGCATCAGCTGGATCTCGGTACCGGCGATCTCCTTTTCGGCCTGCACAAAGTAGCGGCCGTCTGCCCAGACAGCGCTCTCGGTGGGGGTGACGACGAAGTTGGAGTTTTCGCCGTGGAAGCCGGAGAAATAGGTCAGGGAGGTGTAATGGTCAGGCAGGTACTCGCTGGAATGCGGGTCACCCACCGGAATCAGATAAACGTCCACGCCGTTGGCCTTCATGGCAGCCCGCAGGGCAGCCAGACGCTCAGGAACCGTGTTCATGCTCATAATAAAAAGCCTTCTTTCTTCCATCTATCATCTATCTGCCGGAAAAACGTCCGGCGGCGGGGGTCACTGTGTCTTATTGTACCATCACTCCGGGCAGAATGCAATTCACCGGCAGCGAAAAGCCCCCGCCGGGGCATCAGCACTCAGGCGGGGGCAGAAAGCACGGTCACCGCGCGTTCTTTTTTGCAAGATCTTTGGTGTACAGGGCACGGGTGGCGTTCAGCACAGCCAGCACCATCACGCCCACATCGGCGAAGATGGCGGTCCACATGCTGGCCAGACCCAGCGCGCCCAGCACCAGGCAGGCGAACTTGATCGCCAGAGCAAACACGATGTTCTGATACACGATGCGCAGGGTGCGGCGGGCAATGCGCATGGCCAGCGCGATCTTGGCCGGGTCATCGTCCATCAGGACAACGTCAGCGGCCTCGATGGCAGCATCGGAGCCAAGAGCACCCATGGCGATGCCCACATCCGCACGGGACAAAACCGGGGCATCGTTGATGCCGTCGCCCACAAAGGCGAGGTTTTCTTTGGGCTGCTTTGCGGCGAGGAGCGTTTCGATCTGGTCCACCTTGTCGCCGGGCAGCAGGCCAGCATGGTATTCATCCAGACCCAGCTCGGCGGAAACGGCCTTTGCCACAGGCTCCGCGTCGCCGGTCAGCATGACCGTCTTGCGGACACCGGCCTGTTTCAGGCCCCTGATGGCAGCAGCACTGTGAGGTTTGACCACATCAGCGATGAGCAGATAGCCTGCGTATCTGCCCTCCATGGCAACATGGACGATGGTGCCCGGCTCGGTGATCTCGGGAACTGTCAGGCCCAGCTTTGCCATCAGGCGGGCGTTGCCGGCGGCGACGGTTTTGCCGTCCACCTTTGCGGTCACGCCGTGGCCGCCCAGCTCCTGCACATCGGTCACACGGCTGGGGTCGATGTCCTTACCGTAAGCGTTCTTGATGCTCAGGGAGATGGGGTGCTTGGACCAGCTCTCGGCCAGAGCGGCGGCTTCCACAAGGGCATCCCCGGTCACGCCGTTTTCGGGGTGGATGCCCACCACCTTGAAGGTGCCCTGGGTCAGGGTGCCGGTCTTATCAAACACCACGATGCCGGTGCGGGCCAGCTCCTCCAGATA
>ENA-UERX01000719-UERX01000719.1-human-gut-metagenome-genome-assembly--contig:-NODE-719-length-23785-cov-34.314451_pt1 | contig 23785 bp, 19 predicted proteins | sample MGYA00242992_ERZ507993 | MGnify/ENA primary metagenome ERZ507993 (study PRJEB26167, sample SAMN06115487) | human gut metagenome | host: Homo sapiens | place: China:Chongqing | collected 2015-04-10... | reverse complement strand
TGTCGTTGGGAACAGCGACCTTGATCTTGTCCAGCTTGGCAGCGGTGGAGGCAGCCTCAGAGGATGCAGCGCCGGAAGCGGCAGAGCTTGCGGTGGAGGAAGAGCCGCCGCAGGCGGTCAGGGCAGCGGCAGCAGCGGCCACGCCGGAAACTTTCAGAAAATTACGACGAGTGATCTTAGACATTTTGTTTTCCCTCTCTACTTTTACAAAAATGTTTTTGTGCGGTGCGGCACAATCCGCACCCTTTGCACCGGAAGCAAAATAAAAAACGCTTCCGTCCTCAGCGGGCATACACCCACAAGGACGAAAGCGTAAAACTTCCGTGGTACCACCTTGGTTTACTGTCCCCTCACAGAGACAGCCTCACTGCTGCGGCGTTTTGCAACGCGACAACCGGACGCTGTAACGGGCGCTCCCGTCGCAGGCTTAGCACTCTTGCACTTCGCCCCCGCGGCTCCGAGACCATTTTCAGTTCCCTGTTTCCTGCCCTTTTCCACCGCCCGGGCTCTCTGGAAGGATCAATGCGAAAACCTACTCTTCTCTTCACAGCCATTTTTGTGATATTGCATACATAATACCCCACTCTTCCGGGTTTGTCAACCCTTTCAACGAAGTTTTTCAGTAGGGAATTGCCTGCTTACTGCTGGCCGGCATCCTGCTCCGTGCTGTACAGCACCATCAGGTGGTTGGCGCTGGCTTCCAGCTGGGATTTTGCCTGCCGGAGGTTCGCTTCCTCGGTCTCGTTCATCTTTTCGGGCTTATCCTTGCGCAGGCAGCGGCGCAGGCCGGCAAGGTCGTTCTTGACTCGGTTCTTCTCGTCCTTGTCCAGCTCCTTTTTGCACTTGGAGAGGGCTTCATCCACCTTGTAAGCCAGCATCTCGGCCTGGTTGTGGAGTTCCAGCCGCTCCCTGCGGCGGGTATCCTCCTCCTCGTAGGCGGCGGCATCGGCCATGGCGCGCTGGATCTCGTTCTCAGAAAGATTGGTGCTGCCGGTGATGGTGATGTTCTGCTCCCGGCCGGTGCCCAGATCCTTTGCGGACACCTTGACCACGCCGTTCACATCAATGTCAAAGGTGACCTCGATCTGGGGCTTGGAGGAGAAGCCGGAGCGGATGCCGGTGAGCTTGAATTTGCCCAGGCTCTTGTTGTCGCGGGCAAAGTGGCGCTCGCCCTGCAGCACATTGATCTCCACACTGGTCTGCATGGGGCGGGCCGTGGTAAAGATCTGGCTCTTGCGGGTGGGGATCATACTGTTGCGGGTGATGAGAGGAGTGGCCACGCCGCCCAGTGTCTCAATGGACAGCGTCAGCGGGGTGACATCCATCAGCACAAGGCCCTGCGCGGCCGCACCGGTGGCACCGGCCAGCTTTCCGCCGCCCTGCAGCAGGCCGCCCTGCACGGCGGCACCCATGGCCACGCATTCATCGGGGTTCAGGGTATGGCTGGGCTCACAGCCCAGCAGCTCCCGGACCTGCCGCTCCACAGCGGGCATCCGGGTGCTGCCGCCCACCAGCAGGACTTTGCCCAGCTGGCTGGCGGAAAGCCCGGCATCCCGCAGGGCGTTCTGCACCGGCTGAACGGTGCGTGCCAGCAGGTCGCCGGTCATCATCTCAAACTGAGGGCGGCCCAGGCTCAGATCCAGATGGTGAGGGCCATCCTTGCCCACCGCGATGAACGGCAGGTTCAGCTGGGCGGAAAGCGCACTGGAAAGCTCCTTCTTGGCCTTTTCCGCTTCCTCCTTCAGGCGGCCCATGGCGGCGGGGTCCTTGGTCAGATCGATGCGGTCAGATCTGCGGAACTCCGCCACAGCCCACTCAACGATGCGCTCGTCAAAGTCATCGCCGCCCAGATGGGTGTCGCCGCCGGTGGCCAGCACCGTAAAGGTGCCGTCCTCGATCTCGATGATCGAAACATCAAAGGTGCCGCCGCCCAGATCATAGACCAGGATCTTCTGGGGAGCTTCGTTGTCCAGGCCATAGGCCACTGCGGCGGCGGTGGGCTCGTTGATGATGCGCAGAACATTCAGGCCCGCAATGCGGCCCGCGTCCTGAGTGGCCTTGCGCTGGCTGTCGTCAAAATAGGCAGGCACTGTGATGACGGCCTCGGTCACCGGTTCGCCCAGATAGCTCTCGGCATCGCGGCGGATCTTGGTCAGGATCATGGCGCTGATCTCCTGCGGGGTCAGGTCTCTGCCATCGATATGCACCCGGTGATCAGAACCCATGTACCGCTTGATGCTGGACACCGTGCGGCCTGAGTTTGTGGCGATCTGGCGCTTTGCCGCGCCGCCCACCAGACGCTCGCCATCCTTGGTAAAGGCCACCACGCTGGGGGTGGTGCGCTCGCCTTCGGCGTTGGTGATGACCACAGGCTTGCCGCCCTCCACCACCGCCACGCAGGAGTTGGTGGTGCCAAGGTCGATTCCGATCACTTTGCTCATAGTGCTTGTCCTCTTTTCTTCGGCGCAGAATATTTCCTTGAATATCTTACCGGTTTCCTATGACGATTTCTTAGAACAAATGTAAAGAAACTGTGTTTCAGGCGTTTTTATCGTCGGCCAGCAGCTGATCGGTCAGCAGTTCAGCCTCCCGCAGCCAGGCTGCAGCATCCGCTTCGCCCTCAGCCTGCAGGATCCGAAAGCCCTGCACGGCTTCGGCCACCTGCAGCAGCGCCTTTTTGCGGGAGAGGTACTGGGTCTCGTACTGGGCAAGACGCAGGCAGACCTGCGGGGTGTAGGCGATGTCCGGCACCTCCCGGGCAGCGCTCTGGGCGCGGCGGTAGTATTGCAGGGTCTCCGCCATCTCCCCGCCCGATGCGGCACAGTCATCCCCCAGGGCGATCATGGCCTGCACCTCCCCGGCCTGCGCGGCCTTTTTCCACATCCGCCGGGCCTGGGTCTTATTCTTCCGGGTACCCCGGCCATAATACAGGCAGTCCCCCAGAGCAGAAAGCGCCTCTGCGCTGCCCGCCTCGGCGGCGGCAGTGTAGCGTGCCGCCGCCTCCGGCCAATCCCCGGCCCGGGCGGCGGCGTGCCCGGCTTCCAGCTCCTGAGCGCCGGGGTTGTCGCTCCCCCGCTCCGATCTCAGCAGCCCGCTGAGCAGGGAGACATCCAGCGTGGCAGAGCTTGTCCACGGGTCCAGCACCACACCATCGATGCCGTCCGTTTCCAGCGCATACTCCATGGCGCTGCGCAGGCTGCGCTCCACCATGGGGCGGGTTGCGCTGGCCTTTTCCGCCTCGGCGTTCTTTACCGAGGTGAACAGCGGCAGATAGTGCCGCTCTTTCCGGGCGTGGAGCAGCCAGGGCGGCAGGCCCTCGGCCCGATCCTCCGGGATGGGCAGATGCGCCCAGGGGGCGGCCCCGCTCTGGGGGTCCACCGCCGCATCCAGCGGCACCAGTACCTTGGTCTGCAATTCCAGCGCATAGTTCAGGGCGTTCATCAGGCTCCAGAAATGTTCCTCGTTCTGCTCCCGGTACAGCCGCGCCACGGCCTCCTCCACAAACGGGCAGCCTGTGCCCACCGGCCCGTACTGCGGCGCAGTCCGCTTTTTTCCGCTGCCCACCGGCCGGAAGCGCCGACCGCCCATGTTGTATGCCATTTATCTCACCCTTCTTTTTCATCAATAGGATAAGTATAGCAGGAATCCGCAAATTTCACAATATTTTCCCGCAGGCAGGCCGCACGCAAAAACAGCAGGCGGCTGCACATGGCCGTCTGCTGTTCGGTTCACTCTTCTGCCGGTTTTGCCGCATCGTCCAGATAGTCCTCGATGCTGCCGATGCTGTACCGGTTCTCGTTGGCTTCCACGCTCCGTGCACTGGCATCGTAGCAGGCTTCCAGAATGGGCATCACTGGCTGCTGGCCCTCCGGGTCGGTCAGATGTCCGATGGCCCGGGCCTCATAGTAGTTGTCGATGATCTGGTTCACGATCCGTTTGCGGTCACGGAGCGGAGTCTGCAGGTTGGCCAGCTGCTCCTGCCGGATGCCGCAGCTGTTGCTGCCGTGGTCACCGAACAGGATGTAATACTCCTGCTCGATCTCCAGCGGTGCAGCCTGATGCAGATAATAATCCGCCAGTGTCCTCCGCTTCTTTTCGGTGCTGAAGCCCTTGATATCCTCCATGCCGCGCGGAAAGAGTTCCGGATGCCGGATCCACATTTCATAGGGCCCCACCGGCAGGTGCAGAGTATCGAATACATCCAGATAATCCTCCAGCGCAATGCGGATCTCGCCCCGCTCCCATTTCTGAATGGTGCGCTTGTCCCGCCCCAGCATATCCGCAAGCTCCTGCTGGGATCTGCCCGCCACGTTCCGGGCAAAGGCAATGGCTTCCCCGATTCGGTTCCGGTAGTTGGTCATATTCTTTCCCTCCTGATACACACTTGTACACCAGGCATTCCAACGTCTGGCGACATAAAATACTTTCCTCTGGATAAAAGGATAATGGTTTGTCCCGCCTTCTGTCAAGAGTTGCAAATTCAATCACTTCACGTCAAATTTTTGTCAAATGTGTCATTCAAGCCGGACAGCCGCCTTTTTTGCAGAGATTTCGCCGCTCCGTGGGGCATCCGCCCCCTGTCTTAAACAACATTCGGGCCATTTTGTCCTTTTTCACCTGCCGAAGGCGGCCGGATGTGTCAGGTACGCCACAACATGCAACGCAAAATATTTTTTGCAAAAAATTCCTCTGCGGCAAGTTTTTCCCAGCGCATCCGTTTCCATACACGCAAAAACCGCCCATAGCTGTCAAAAACAGCCATGGGCGGGTGCTTTTTCTTTATGCCAGTTTATTCAGCCTTACGGCAACGTAGGGGTCAGGGAGCTTGAGCTCGTCAGCAAGGTCGGCTTCAGATTCGTACTTCTCTGCTGCCATGCCCACCACGACGCTGCACACATCAAAGCGTCCGGCGGGCGAAAGGGCCGTGACCTTGGCCTCTCCATCGGCAATGGCGGTCACCACGCCGTCCGCATCCACGGTAACGACACCCGGGTTGCTGCTGACCCATGTAATGGGCACACTGCCGCCGCCTTCCACCGCAACGGTGGCCGTCAGACGTTCCTGGGTGCCCACGGTGCGGAGCAGCAGGTCACTCTTGTTCAAGGTCACCTTGCCGATATCCGAAGTCACCGTGACGCTGCACCGCAAAGCCTGGCCGTTGGAGACCATTGCCGTGATGGTGGTGGTGCCCGCCGCCTGAGCTGTGACAAGGCCCTTGTCGCTGACTGTGGCAACCTCAGGGTTGCTGCTCATCCACTGGTAGACATAGAGGAAGGAGTGGTCGCTGTTGGTCAGCTGGAGCTGGTGGGCGGGGTGCAGGTCATTGTACTGCAGCACAAGGCTCAGGCTGGTGGTATCCAGCGTGGGCTTTTTTCTGGCTGCTTCTTCATTTTTGCGGGTCACGGTCACCTTGCAGGCGGCACGTTCGCCGTGGTCGGAGATGGCTGTGATGATGGCAGTGCCTGCATTGCGGCCCGTCACCTTGCCGTCGCCATCCACCGTGGCAACATTGGAGTTGCTGCTCATCCAGACGATGAAGTAATAATCGCTCTGGCCGCTGGTGTACAGGTAGCCCTTGGGGCGGGGGTCATCATCGGTGATCTCCAGCTCCATCTCGGTCAGTTCCAGTTCCAGCTTGGAGCCGGTTCCGGTCAGGCCTGTCAGCACACCGGGCGCGGCCTGCGCGGGCAAAGGGGCAGCCAGCAGGGCCCCGCTCAGAGCCAGCAGGGCCAGAAGCCGCCCCGCGGTTTGGAATTTCCATTTCATTGGGTCGAACTTCCCTCCTTGTTTCATCCCATGGGATCAAAGGAATGCCGCACACATGGAAAAATTTCGCGTCCATGATTTTTCTCACTATTGATTTATTTTACACGTCCGGCCAATGTGGGTCAAGTTTTTCGCCCAAAGTGCTGTGCTTTCGCACCCGATTTCGTGGACTATACCAGTTTTTCCGGAAAATTTTGTGCAAAAAGAACGCCGCAGTCCCGGCGTGGGAGCTGCGGCGTTCCGGACAGGATCAATAATTGTGCTTTTTCAGCTCAAAGTAGCTCTGGGGATGTGCGCAGACCGGGCACTTCAGGGGAGCCGACTTGCCGATATAGGTGTAGCCGCAGTTCCGGCACTGCCAGACCTGCTGCTCTTCCCGGGCAAAAACCTTGTTGTTCTTCAGGTTCTCGGCCAGCTCACGGTAGCGCTCCTCGTGCTCTTTCTCGATCTGCGCCACCATGGTGAACAGGGCAGCCAGCTGGGGAAAGCCCTCTTCCTTGGCCTCTGCGGCCATCCGGGGGTACATCTCGGTCCACTCGTCGTGCTCGCCGCCGGCTGCCATTTCCAGGCAGGTCATGGTATCGGGGATGGAGCCGCCGTTCAGGGCCTTGAACCACATCTTGGCGTGCTCCTTCTCGTTGGCAGCCGTCTCCTCAAAGATCGCTGCCAGCTGCTCATAGCCCTCCTTCTTGGCCACGCTGGCGAAGAAGGTATACTTGTTGCGGGCCTGGCTCTCGCCTGCAAAGGCTTCCCACAGGTTTTTCTCGGTCTTGGTACCCTTGAGTTCCATATTCGTGCTCTCCTTTTGTTTGTGCGGTGTATCATTTCGCCGCCGGTGACCGCCGGGGCGTTCCTTCTGCACTGATTATACCAGAGTTCCGAATTGAAATCAAGAATAATTCCTATTTATTTTGAGAATATTTCTCAGTTATGCTGTTTCAGGGCGCAGACCGCAATGCTCAAAGCGCTCCATGCCGCCTGATACATCAGGACAGCTGCCACCGACAGGGTGCCGATGCTGCCCGCGTAGGTCAGCAGAACACCGATGACCACCGAGAACCAGACCGAGACCATCTGCACCGTGGTGGCGCTGGTCTCGGCGTTCTGGGCCTTTTCCGCCGCGCGCAGGCCGCCGATCAGGCTGGCAAAGCCCTTATCATGCAGCATACAGCAGCGGGCAGTCTCGTCCGGCTGGACAGGGGTCAGCGCGCTGCACTGCTCCTGATCCAGCAGGGTGATCATCCCCTCGGGCAGATGGTAAGCCTCGGTGATATGGCGGGCTGTCAGGCTGGGGTCCTCACAGGTGACCAGCAGGCGGATGTTCTCCCGCTGCAGCACCTCCAGACCGCGGGCGGCGTTGCGGCCGCCCACATAGTGGAGCACGAACATGGCGTGCAGACTGCCGGAAACAGCCAGATACAGGATCTGCAGCGCGCCGTTTTGGGAGTGCTCATCCTCGTACTCCTGCTCGGGCAGGGGCACGCCCTCCCGCTCCATGTACAGCCGGTTGCCGATGAGCACCCGGTTGTTATCGCACCAGGCGGCAAAGCCAAGGCCGTGGTGGACCTCCAGATCCTTCACAGGGTACAGGATCTCGGTGCGGTCCTCGATGATCTGGCGGAACAGCCCCCGCAGGGTCTCGCAGCTGTGGTTGAGGATGCTGGCCGCATAGAGGATGGCGCGGTCGATGCGGCCGCCCTTGAAGATGCGGATATCCTCCAGGTTCACACTGTCGGCGGTAAAGAGCTCGTCGGCATCCACCTGCACGGTATCCACGCCGCCCAGCTCCTCAATGGCAGCCCAGCCGGGCACCACGGCACCGGCGGCGGCTGCGGTCTTTTGCAGGCGCAGGGAAGCGATGCCCGCAACAAGGGTGGAGGACAGCGGTGCACCCATGCAGAGCATGGAGGTCAGAGCTGCGGCCATGCCGTTGGGCCCGCCGCCAAACAGCAGGAACACCAGCCCGCTGAGCACGGCAGCACCCAGCAGGATCAGGGCTGTCTTGCGGGCGCGGCGCTCACTGGCGCGCTCCCCGAAGCTCTGCTCCACCAGCGCCTCGTCCCACTGGACAGGGCGGCTGAGCAGCACCCAGGGGTCTTTCTGATCCAGGCTCCGGGCCAGCACCCGGATCAGGTCCTTATCCCGGACGCGGAACGCGCCCTGCAGCCCCTCGGGGGATCGGGCGGCAAGGTCATAGCCGTTTCTGACGGCAGTCAGCAGGACCCGGCTGCCCAGCAGGGCCAGGAACAGGCCTAGTGCGGCCACGCCGGAAAGCAGCGTCCAGCTGGAGTTCTGATAGCTTTGGGCGTTGAGCAGGGCGACCGCAGCCTGCACCAGCGCACCGCAGGCGGCCAGCGCCGGCATGGTGTCTGCACTGGGGCGGCCCTTGAGGCCCTGCAGGCCATCCCGCAGGACAGGCCAGCCCACAGCCAGCGCACCGGCCAGAAAGAGCAGGTTGGCGGCATAGAACGCCGCCGGGGCGATCACGGGGTCAAGGGAGGCCACAGGGGCCAGCAGCCCCTCGGCAACAAGGCCAAAGTGGAGCAGTACCACGGCAAGGATGCCCTCCAGCACACACCGCAGCGTCAGCTCCGCGCCCATCCGGCGGAGCTTCTCCCCCACCTGCTCGGGCGTTTCCGGCTCGGTTTCTTCTTCAGGCTTCTCCGCAGCCTCCGGGGCGGCAGGGGCCGCTTCCTCAGCAGGCTGGGCCGGGGCCTCCTCTGCCGGGGCGGCAGACCGGGCGGGTGCCTCGTCCTCTTCCAGCCCCATCAGCGGCAGGCTCATGCTGTCGTCCTTGCTGGGGGCCTCGGTGCGGGTAGGGGCCTGCGGCTCGTTCTCGTCCGCGCCCTTGCCAAAGAACTGGAAAGCCGTTTCCGGTTCCGGCTCAACCTCTGGCGCGGCTTCCGGGGCAGACTTCGCCTGCTTTACCGACTGATCCTCGGCAAACACCATGGGGATGGCCGGGCCCTCAGGCGCTGCGGGAGCTTCCGGCTCCACGGCCAGCACCTCTTCGGGGGCATCCTGCACCTCCTCCACCGGGGCGGGCTTGGGGGTGCCATAGAGCATGGCCTTGAGTTCGGCCATCTCTGCATCCTCCTGCTGCTCCTGCGGGGTCAGGGGTTCCCGGCGGCGGAGCGGCTCCGGCTTTTTCTCGGGCTGGGGTGCGGGCCGGGGTTCCGGCTTCGGCGCTGCGGGGGCTTCCGGCGCGGTGGGCAGAACCACAGGCTCTGCTTCCTCCAGCTCTCCGGGCTCCAATGCCAGCTCCAGGCCGGCCTCGGCTTCTTCCTCATGGCCCAGCACGATCTCTCCCGTGGGCGGCAGCTCATTCTGCACGGCCGAGGCGGCGGCAGGCTCTTCTTGGGCCTTTTCGCGGTGAAAGAGCTTGCCCAGCAGGCTGCCGGTGCTCTCCTTTTCCTCATCGCGGCGCTTCATCTCTTCGGGCACCTGTGCCACGCTGGTGCTGAAAAACGTGCGGAACTTCTCGTTCTGCGCATCGATCTCTTCCTGTGTCAGCTCTTTGCGCTTATCATCCTTTGGCATCCTAGTCCCTCCCTGTTCTGGTCACGGCGGTCTGGCCGCTGTTTCTTACTCTGCGGCGCGCTGGCTCTGGATCTCGTACAGGATGATGCCAGCCGCCACCGAGACATTGAAGCTGTCCACACCGGTGCCCTGAGCGGCCATATCCAGCCGCACCACGCCATCGCAGAGCTTTTTCACCAGCTGAGATACACCACTGCCCTCGCTGCCCAGCACCAGTGCGATGGGGCCGGTCAGGTTGTTCTTGCGCAGGGGCACACCGTCCATATCGGCACAGTAGACGAACACCCCCTGATCCTTCAGGCGGCGGATGGTCTCGCCGATGTTGGCCACACGGGCCACAGGCAGGCGCTCGGCCGCGCCTGCGCTGGACTTGATGACGGTGGGGGTCACGGACGCGCCGCCCCGCTTGGGGATAACGATGCCGTGGGCTCCGCACAGCAGAGCAGAGCGCATCACCGCGCCCAGATTGTGGGGATCCTCGATGCCGTCACTCAGCACCAGGAAGGGAGGCACACCCTTCTCTCTGGCAATGTTCAGCAGGTCCTCCACGGTCACATATTCGATCTCGCTGGCAAAGGCTGCCACGCCCTGATGGCTCTCGGTGCCGGTCATCAGGCGCAGCTTATTGGGATGCACCCGCTTGACCGTGGCCCCGGCCTCCTTGGCCATGGCGGTATAGTAAGCTGCCACGGCGGGGGCCATCCCCTCCGCGATCAGCACGGTATCCACGCCGGAGCCGCTCTTGAGCAGCTCGGTCACGGGGTTTTTGCCGTAGACCAGGCTCTCGTTCCTGGGCTGCTCCTCCGTGCTGCGGCGGGGGCGGCGCGGCATTTTCTGTTCGTCCATTGATGTGTTCTCCTTCCATTCTATGGCAAGGCGGGCCGTTTGAGCCGCGCCATGGTTTCGTTCTGTTTCAGTTTTACTATATTTTGACACTGATACATTTTAGAGTATAGCATACCCCGGCATTCTTCGCAACGTTTGCCGAAAGCAAAAGTTTTCCACATTCAGCAGGCTATACAATCGGTAATTCGGCTCCGATTTTTCCACATGTTGAAAACCCAGTGGAAAATGTTCAAAAATCAAGTTTGCACGCCCACTTTCCGGGTGGAATTCCACAGTTTCCACCGAGTTTTCAACCTCCCGGGTTCGACACGCAAACTTTCCGCCGTACTTTTTGTAAAATTCAAGTCGGAATTATGACAATTTTTTGAAGGGAGATCCAGTGGTTTTTGCCAGAATCTCCAACATCAAAATGCCCAATGTGAATTTGTGTTGAAAACGCCGCGGGAACCGCCTTGATTTTATCCTGTAATTGGGGTATACTACCCTTAGGTTCGTTAAAGGATGCGCAATCTTGTATCCAAAACGGCTTTTTCACCCCAAAATGATTTTGCGGAGGTAATGAATAATGTTGGTAAATGCAACCGAAATGCTGATTAAGGCACGCGATGGCCACTACGGTGTGCCCCAGTTCAACATCAACAATCTGGAGTGGACCAAGGCAGTCCTGACCGCCTGCGAGGAAATGAAGAGCCCCGTTATCCTGGGTGTCTCTGAGGGCGCAGGCAAATACATGACCGGCTTCAAGACCGTTGCCGCCATGGTCAGCTCCATGGTGGAGACCATGGGCATCACCGTTCCCGTTGCCCTGCACCTGGACCACGGCACCTACGAGGGCTGCAAGGCCTGCGTTGAGGCCGGCTTCTCCTCCATCATGTTCGACGGCAGCCACTACTCCATCGAGGAGAACGTGGAAAAGACCAAGGAGCTGGTCGCTCTGGCACACTCCAAGGGCCTGAGCATCGAGGCCGAGGTCGGCTCCATCGGCGGCGTTGAGGACGGCGTTGTGGGCGCTGGCGAGATCGCAGACCCTGCCGAGTGCGCAAAGATCACCGATCTGGGCATCGACTTCCTGGCTGCCGGCATCGGCAACATCCACGGCGTTTACCCCGCCAACTGGAAGGGCCTGGACTTTGAGGCTCTGGACCGCATCCACAAGGCCACCAACAACATTCCCCTGGTCCTGCACGGCGGCACCGGCATCCCCGACGAGATGATCCAGAAGGCCATCAGCCTGGGCGTTTCCAAGATCAACATCAACACCGAGTGCCAGCTGGTCTTTGCTGAGGCCACCCGCAAGTACATCGAGGCTGGCAAGGATCAGCAGGGCAAGGGCTTCGACCCCCGCAAGCTGCTGGCTCCCGGCGCTCAGGCCATCATCGACAAGTGCAAGGAAAAGATCGAGCTGTTCGGCTGCGCAGGCAAGGCCTGAGCCGAAGCGCATCTCCTGAGCACATTCCCGCCCCATAAATGATATTGCCCCGCTGTTCTGTGATGCACAGAACAGCGGGGCATTTTTTTGTAAGCCAGTCCGCAAAAAAGGGGGCTGCTGCACCGGTTTTTCCCGTGTGCCGCAGCCCCTCTTCTTTACTGGTTCAATTTTGCAAACGCTTCCCGCACATCGCCGGAGAAGTAGAGCGTGCCCAGTGCGCACACGGGGCCGGTGCCCCCAAGGGCGACCGCCCGGGCCACACCGGCTTCAATGGTGGGAGCAGGCTCGGCCCTGCCGCCCCGGGCGCGGATCTGTTCGGCCAGCGTCTCAGCGGGCATGGCGCGTGGGGTGTGGGCCGCCACGGTGACGAACTGCCCGGCCAGCGGCAGGAGCAGTGCCAGCATCTCGTCCACATCCTTGTCCGCCATGATGCTGAGCAGGAACACGAACTTCTGTCCTGGAAAGCGGTCCCGCAGGCTCTGCACGGTGGCCCGCATTCCGTGGGCGTTGTGGCTGCCATCCAGCAAAAAGGCAGGCGAATGCCGCAGCAGCTCGAACCGGCCCGGCCAGCGCACCTGTTCCAGACCGGCACGGATGGCACTGTCCGGGATGTTCCAGCCCCGGCTGCGCAGTACCCGCAGGGCCGTAATGGCCGTGGCGGCGTTCCGTGGCTGATAGCTGCCGATCAGGGGCAGGCGGATGCCATTCAGGCCGTCAAAATCAAAGGTGACAGCATCCAGATCTCCGTCCTCGATGGTCAGCCTGCTGAGATCCACCACGGTCAGCGGCGCGTGCCGCTCTGCCGCCGTACGGGCGATGACGGCATCGGCCTCAGGCACACCGCCATAGCTCACCACCGGACTGCCCGGCTTGATGATGCCCGCTTTGGCCGATGCGATATCGGCCAGGGTGGGGCCCAGCTCCTTTACATGATCCATGCCCAGCGCCGTGATGACCGCGCACTCCGGCGGGTCGATGACGTTGGTGGAATCCAGCGTGCCGCCCAGGCCCACCTCCAGCACCACGATGTCGCATTTCGTCTCAGCGAACCAGAGCATCCCCAATGCCGTGATGATCTCGAACTCGGTGGGGATATCGGTCATGGCATCGGCAGCGGGCTTCACACGCTCCACCAGCCGCACCAGCGCCTCGTCCGGGATCTGTTGGCCGTTTACCTGAATGCGCTCGTTGAACCGGTTGATAAAGGGCGAGGTATACAGGCCCACCCGGTAACCCGCCGCCTGCAGGCAGGAGGCCAGCATGGCCGCCGTGCTGCCCTTGCCGTTGGTGCCCGCCACATGGATGAATCTCAGCTGCTTGTGCGGGTTCCCCAGTGCGGCCAGCAGAGTCCGGGTGCGGGTCAGGCCCGGCTTGTGCCCCGCCCACTGGACGGCGTGGATATAGTTCAGCGCTTCTTCATAGTTCATTGTGCAATGCCTCGGATCGTTTTGTTTTCCAGCAGCAGGCGCACCAGCACGGTGTTCACCGCCGCCAGGACCAGCGCGTTGGGAATGCGGGTCACCAGCACGCTCCACGGATAGTTATAGAAGAGGTGGAGTGCCAGCGAGTTGATGACAATGGAGCCCACCGCATGGCCGGCAAACACGCTGATCTGGGTGCGCAGGCCCAGCCGCAGGTTGGGCAGGGCGCGCCAGAGAAGGCCCGCCGTCAGGCCGATGGAGCCTGCCCCCAGCGTGATCAGCGGATTGATGGCGTAGCCGGAAAGGGTGCCGCCGATCATATCGGCCACTGCACCCACGGCAAAGCCCTCCACCGGCCCGAACAGCACAGCGGCCAGCAGGGTGGGCAGGCTGCCCAGGTTGAACCGGACAAAGCCGGTGGAAATGCTCAGCACCCGGGCAAACACGATGCTCATGGCAGTGAGCAGGGCCAGCATGGTGAGCTTGCGGACGGAATTTCTGGAATGGTTCATATCAATTGTCCTCCCCTGTTTCGGGAACCGCGGGGCGGGCAATGCAAAACGCCCTCCCCTGTGACAAACCGCACAAAGGAGGGCGTGATTCAACGGTTCACATCCAGACGGGGCCGCAGACGGCCCCATCTGCACCCAAGTCCATGCAGCAGCGGGATGCAGGCCATGCACCGCGGGTCTTACCTTCGTCCGCAGCACAACTCCCCGTTGATGCGGCACTTAACGCGCATGGCCTTACTCTGTTGATGGTCTTATTATATGCCTTTTTCCGGCCCATTGCAACCACAACTCCCATCATCTTTCCCAATTCGCGGGGCAGATTTTTGGCGGGGTGCACAATTCCGGGCCTACACAAAAAGCCCTCCGGTGCGTCTCGTCCCGGAGGGCTTTGGGGTACAAAGGGTTTGGTCAATTACTGCACATCGGTCAGCTCAGCCAGCTTGTGGAAGATCTCGGTGTTGTCATACACGCCGCGGAACTTGTCTGCACCCTGACCACGGGCGTAGAGGTTCACCATGGCACCGGTGTGGGCGTAGGTGGTGTGATCCACACCGGACTTGTGGTTGATGGTGTGGCAGATAGCCATGCTGAAGGGGACGTAGGTGCCATACAGCTCGTAATCCTGCTGGCTCATCTTGCTCTGGCTGGAAGAGCCGACCTTGAGGGTGCGCTCGTAAGCGGTGCGCAGGTTCTCCACCTCGTAGTCGGTCAGCAGCAGCTTGCCTGCGTTGGCGGCATCGGGGTCGGTGGGCAGGGTCAGGCCGAAGTTTGCCTTCACGTCCTGCATCGCGGTCTCAAAGGGAGTCTGATTCTTCACGTAGTTGTTCACATAGGTGGAATCGAACTTTGCGTAGGACATCTTCTGGTGGGCCAGGTTGGTCAGGAAGGTATCGTAGTTGGTGGTCTTGTAGCCAATGCCCAGGCCGCCGGTCTCGTGGTCAGCGGTCACCAGGATCAGGGTATCATCGGGATGCTGGGCGTAGAACTCCACAGCGGCCTGCACCGCGTTGTGCATCTCGATCACATCATGGATGGAGGCAGCGGCATCGTTGGCATGGCAGGCCCAGTCGATCTTGCCGGACTCCACCATCATAAAGAAGCCGTTGCTGTTGTCCAGCAGCTCAATGCCCTTGCGGACATAGTCGGTCAGCTGCCACTCTCCCGGAGCGGCATCCATGGCGTAGTTCATGGCCTTGCCGTCGGCCAGATTCTCGGCAATGATCAGGGTCTTGCCTGCCCCGGCCTTCAGGGCAGCAGCACCGGCCTGGGTGGTGACAACGTTGTAACCGGCCTGTGCAGCCACCTCGTGGTTGTTGGGGCCGGTGCCATCGCCGTTCACCTTCTGGAACTCGCCGCCTGCGAAATACTCAAAGCCGGAGTTTGCCAGCTCCACGCCGATCTGATAGTAGTTCTTGCGGGTCTTCTGGTGTGCATAGAAGGCAGCAGGGGTGGCATGGTCAATGTTCACCGTGGAAACGATGCCAACCTTGTAGCCCTTCTGCTTGTGGAGCTTCTCCGCAATGGTCTCATAGGGCACATCACGGGTCCAGGGGCACATATTGATGACACCGCTCTCGGTCTTTTTGCCGGAAGCGATGGAGGTAGCGGTGGAAGCGGAGTCCGGGCAGAAGGAGGTGCTGTCGTAGGTGGTCACACTGCCCACTTCCGGGAACTGGGTAAAGCTCAGCTCTGCCTCGGTGATGGCACCGTTGTTGGTGACAGTGCCCTGATAGAACCGGGCAGACTGGATCTGGGCAGTGCCCATGCCATCGCCGATGAACAGGAAGATGTACTTGGGCTTCTTCTGGAACAGGCCAAAGCAGTTCTCCTCGTCAGCTGCGGTGGAAGCAGCCGGAGCGGCAGCGTTTGCAGCCACAGGGGCAGCAGTCATCAGACCGGCGGCAGATGCCACAGCACCCACTTTCAGGAAGCTGCGGCGGGACATTTTATGTTCTTTCATACGATAATTCCTCTCTTATCCTGAGCCCTCCCGGGCCCTGTTGCAATGTTTCTTGGGAACGGTTCTATTGTACCCGTTCGGAGGAAGAGGGGAAACCACGGTAAGGAAAATCTTAGGTAAACCCTGGGCAATGAAAAACAGGCATTGGTAAAAAACAGGTGGTCTTTGTAAAATCGGATTGTTCCTGCCCGCGGGCCCTTCCACTCCGTCAGGTTTGCCCCGGATCGGTTGCATCCGGTGGGCAAATCGTGTATACTGTAACCCGATTTTTATTTGCGGAGGGAGGGGTGCACATGTCTGTTTTGTGTCTGGGCGAAGTCTGGCTGGAGCTGAACGCTGCCACGGCTCCGGAGCTGACAGAGACGTTCCGGGTGCAGACCGGCGGCTGGGGTGCAGGCTTCTGCCGCCGGTACGCCGCATTGGGCGGGCAGGCGGCTCTGCTGGCCCAGCTGGGAGCCGACCCCTTTGGCCGCAAGCTGGCGGCCCGGCTTGCCCGGGATGGTGTGGATTGCTCCCTGCTCTGCTTCACGGATGCCTTCCCCACACCGGTGGTGTTTACCGGAGCGGATACCGCTCTGCCCTACCGTGCCCACACCGCCGGGCTGGCCCTTGGGCCGGAACAGCTGGAGGCCGCCCCGTTCCGGGGAGCCTCTGCCTTCTGCTTTTCCTCCGCCGGGCTGGTGGACAGCCCCCTGCGGCTGGCCCACCTCAAGGCCCTTGCCGCCGCCCGGGATGCCGGGGCGCTCTGCTGCTATCTTCCCCGGCTGGCGCAGGCCGCGCCCTACTGGCCGCAGCGGGAGGCTCTGTGCCAGACCGCCCTGCAGTTTCTTGACCGGGCAGACGTTCTCTTTTTAGAGGAGAGCGACCTGCTCCTCCTCTTCGGCTCCCGGGAGCTGCGCACAGCCCTGTTTGCCCTGTTCACCGGCCATGTGCAGCTGATCTTTTTCTACAAAAAGGACAGGATTCTCGCCTTTACACGCAGTGTTATGGCTTCTGCCGCAAAAAAAGACCAGAGCCCGGCTCTGGTCTTGTATCGGATAGAGAAAATGATGCTCCCTGTCTCCTCTCTGCCCAGATTAAAGGAATCTGAGCTGAACGCGCTGATCGGATAGCCCCCTGCCGCTGGGATGGCGGCGGGAACCAAACAAAAACAGCCAGCGCCGTGGAAAGGAGGAGAAAGCGGCGCTGGCTGTGTATGAGAACTCCCAAACATTTGCGGCTGTCAGGAGATGGTTGGTAGTCTGTCCGCTGCCTTGGCTATTGCCTCGCATCAGCAGGGGACAGTGTTTTTTAAAGGGGCCGCGCCGCCCGGTTTCTGCCGGAGATGCGCGGTTTTCATTGCCTGCATGGCATCTTAGGAGGATGTTTTTCTGTTCCTCCCTGACTGCACCCTTATTGTACAGGATAAAAATGGAGTTTCTTTGTGAGGAATTTGAACAAATTGAAAATAAACGGAGCCGCTGCACATCATTTTGTACAGCGGCTCCGTTTTTTACGATTTTTCTTTAATTTTCAGCCAGATTACCGGTGTAGAGCTGGTAATACTTGCCCTTCTTGGCGATCAGCTCGTCGTGGCTGCCGCGCTCGATGATGCGGCCCTGCTCCAGAACCACGATGCAGTCTGCATTGCGGACGGTAGACAGGCGGTGGGCAATGACAAAGCTGGTGCGGCCATACATCAGGCCGTCCATGCCCCGCTGGACCAGTGCCTCAGTGCGGGTATCAATGGAGGAGGTGGCCTCGTCCAGGATCAGCACCGGGGGATCGGCAACCGCGGCGCGGGCAATGGCCAACAGCTGGCGCTGCCCCTGCGACAGGTTTGCGCCGTCGTTGGTCAGCATGGTGTTGTAGCCATCGGGCAGACGCTTGACAAAGCCATCGGCATTGGCCAGCTTTGCGGCGGCAATGCACTCCTCATCGGTGGCATCCAGGCGGCCATAGCGGATGTTCTCCATGACCGTGCCGGTGAACAGGTGGGTATCCTGCAGAACGATGCCCAGAGAGCGGCGCAGATCGTCCTTTTTGATCTTGCGGATGTTGATGCCATCATACCGGATCTTGCCGTCTGCGATATCGTAGAAGCGGTTGATCAGGTTGGTGATGGTGGTCTTGCCGGCACCGGTGGAGCCGACAAAAGCGATCTTCTGGCCCGGACGGCCATAGAGGTTGATCCCGTGCAGAACGGTCTTTTCCGGCACATAGCCAAAATCGACATCGGTAAAGGTGATGTCACCCGCCAGCTTGTGGTAGGTGGTGGTGCCGTCGTGGTGGGGATGCTTCCAGGCCCAGATGCCGGTGCGCTCGGTGGTCTCCACCAGCTCGTCATCCTTGCCATACTTGACGTTGACCAGGGTGACATAGCCTTCGTCGGTCTCGCTGGTCTCGTCCATCATCTTGAAGATACGCTCTGCACCGGCCAGTGCCATGATCACGCTGTTGGCCTGCATGGACACCTGGCTGATGGGCATATTGAAGCTCTTGTTCAGGCTCAGGAAGGCCATCACGGTGCCAAGGGTCATGCCGCCGACATTGCCAACGGCCATGGCCGCGCCTGCCAGAGCACAGACTGCATAGCTGATATTGCCCAGCTGTGCGGTAACGGGCATGATGATGTTGGCGTAGCTGTTGGCCTGCTTGGCGCTTTCCTTCAGCTTATCGTTCAGCTGCCGGAAGCCGTCCAGAGCCTTCTGCTCGTGGGTGAACACCTTGACGACCTTCTGGCCCTCCATCATCTCTTCGATGTAGCCGTTCACCTTGCCCAGATCCTTCTGCTGGGCCACAAAGTACTTGCCGCTCATGGCAGTGATCTTCTTGGAGCAGAACAGCATCAGGGCCACCATCAGCATGGTGACAACGGTGAGCTGCCAGCTCATCAGGCACATGCTGGTGAACACGGACACGATGGTGATGGCGCTGGACACCAGCTGGGGGATGCTCTGGCTGATCATCTGGCGCAGGGTGTCCACATCGTTGGTGTACACCGACATGATGTCGCCGTGGGGGTGGGAGTCAAAATACCGGATAGGCAGGCTTTCCATGTGGGTGAAAAGCTGGACGCGCAGGTTGCGCAGGGTGCCCTGGGTCACGTTGACCATGATACGGGCGTTGAGCCATGCGGCCAGCACGCCGATAGCGTAGATGCAGCCGATGCGCACCAGTGCACCTGCCAGTGGGCTGAAGTCCGGCGTGGCCTGCTTGGTCATGGGGACGATGTAATCATCGATCAAGGTCTTGAGGAAGAGGCTTGCCTGCACGTTTGCCAGTGCGCTGACGATGATGCAGACCAGCACAAGGATGCAGTGGGGCAGATAGTGCTTGAACACCTCATCCATGATCCGCTTGAGCAGCTTGCCCGGATTCTCGACCTTCGGTTTGGGGCCGCCCATCCTACGGGGGCCGGGGCCCTTCACTTCTTTCACCTGTGCCATTACTGCTCACCTCCCTGCTTGTCAAAATCGCCGCCGCCCTGGGTCTGGCTGTTGTAAACTTCCTGATAGATCTTGTTTGTCTTGAGCAGCTCCTCGTGGGTGCCCAGGCCGTTGATCTGGCCGTTGTCCAGCACCAGGATGCGGTCTGCATCCTGCACGGAGGAGATGCGCTGTGCAATGATGATCTTGGTGGTGCCGGGGATCTCCTCCCGGAAGGCCTTGCGGATCTTGGCATCGGTGGCGGTATCCACGGCGCTGGTGCTGTCGTCCAGGATCAGCACCTTGGGCTTGCGCAGCAGCGCGCGGGCAATGGTCAGGCGCTGCTTCTGGCCGCCGGACACGTTGGAGCCGCCCTGCTCGATCCAGGTATTGTACTTGTCGGGGAAGCGCTCGATGAACTCATCGGCGCAGGCCAGCCTGGCCACCCGGATGCACTCTTCCTCGCTGGCGTTCTCATCGCCCCAGCGCAGGTTGTCGAGGATGGTGCCGCTGAACAGAACGTTCTTCTGCAGCACCATGGAGACCTCCCGGCGGAGGACATCCAGGCTGTAATCCTTAACGTCCACGCCGCCCACCTTGACAGAGCCGGTCTCGGCATCATACAGGCGGGGGATCAGCTGCACCAGGCTGGATTTTGCACTGCCGGTGCCGCCGATGATGCCCAGCGTCTCGCCCGGCCGGATGCTGAAGGTAACATCATTCAGGACAGGCTGGCCGGAGCCGTGCTTATACTTAAAGGTAACGTGGTCAAACTCAATGCTGCCGTCTGCCACCTGCTGCACCGGCTGCTTTGCCGGGGGCAGGTCGGTGGTCTCGTCCAGCACCTCCACGATACGGCGGGCAGAAGCGGCGGACATGGCGATCATCACAAAGGCCATGCTCAGCATCATCAGGGCCATCAGGATGTTCATAATGTAACCGAACAGGGCGTTCAGCTGGCCGGTGGTGATCGCACCGTTCAGGACGTAATGCGCGCCGAACCAGCTCAGGGCAATGTTGCAGCCGTACACAGAGATCAGCATGGCGGGATTGTTGAAGCTCAGACGGCTCTCGGCGTGGACGAACTGCTTGTACAGGCTCTCGCAGGCCCTGGTGTACTTCTCGTTCTCAAAGTGCTCCCGGACAAAGCTCTTGACCACGCGGATGGCCGAGACATTCTCCTGCACGGAGGCGTTCAGGTTATCGTAGTTCTTGAACACCTTATCAAAGATGCCGAAGGTGGGAACCATAATGCCTGCCAGCACTGCCACCAGGAACACGATCGCCACCAGGAACACCATGGTCAGCGAGCGGCTGATCATGGAGCCCATGATGAGCGCGAAAACCAGGTGGACGGGGGCACGCACACACATGCGCTCGATCATCTGGAACGCGTTCTGCAGGTTGGTCACGTCGGTGGTCATACGGGTGACCAGACCGGCCGTGGAGTACTTGTCGATGTTGGAGAACGAGAAATGCTGGATGTTCTCATACATCGCATCGCGCAGGTTGCCTGCAAAGCCGGTGGATGCCGTGGCGGCAAACCTGCCGGCCAGCACGCCCAGCAGCAGGGCAATGGCCGCCACCAGGAAGGTGAGCAGGCCATACTTGATAACGGCGTTCATATCGCCCTTTTCAATGCCCTGGTCAATGATAAAGGCCATGATGGTGGGCAGCAGCACATCCATGATGGCTTCCAGAGCAGATAGGATCGGTGTCAGGATCGCGGCGCGCTTGTACTCGCCCAGATGTGACACAAGTTTTTTGATCATCTGTTGTAATCCTCCTGAAGTTTATTTGCAGGGGTCATTCCAGCCCCTTGCGCAGCTTGTTCAACAACCGCAGAAGCTCTGCGTTTTCCTCTTCCGTCAGCAATCCGGCCACAAACTCATCGGTCTGGTGCAGGGAGAGTATCGTCTTTTCGTGGACGCGGCCTCCCTCTTCCGTCAGGATCAGCCGTTTGAGCCGGGCATCCTGCGGCACGCTCTGGCGCTCGATGTAGCCCTTGCGCTCCATCAGCTGCAGGATGTTCGTCACAGTCGAGCGTGTGATGGAGAACTCCCGTTCGATATCGCGCTGGTATACGGCCTCATTTTTGTGCCAGTAGAGGTAGCTCATGATCCAGTCGTGCATGGGGGTCACGTTGTCCACGTTGTTCTCCCGGTGGAACTGGTTGATCTTGCGGAAGATCAGGTTGTTCACCCGGCGCACCTGTGCCGGGATGACCTGCGGCGGCTCCCATGGGGGGTTGCAGCAGGGCTGTTTGTTGCTTTCATCGTGCATAATGGTTTCCCTTTTGAATTGTTTGTGACAGGATTGTTTTCTTTAGAACTGTTTGATGCCGTACAATATCATAACGCACGATTCGATCTTTGTCAATAGAAGACGCAAAATAAAATACAGAAGCGCCCCACCGAACGAACGGCGAGGCGCTTCCACTGGGCGCTGATTTTTCTTCTGCCGGCGCAACAGCCCTTGCTTTCTGACCAGAATATGCTTTAATAAAAACAACTACGGGCGCTGTGCCCCCGAATACTGCAAGGAGAATCCCATGGAACAACGGAACACCCGCCTGCGGAACGCGGGCTTCGTCACCTTCTTTTTCAGCGGCATCTGCACCATTTCCAGCGGTGTGGTGGTCAGCCTGCTGCAGGAAGAATACGGCTTTGCCTACGGCATGACCGGCACCCTGCTCAGCCTGCTGAGCATCGGCAACCTGCTGGCGGGCCTGCTGGCCGGTGCGCTGGTGGGAAAAATGGGCATGAAGCCCAGCGTCCTGCTGCTGACCATCGGCTATGCGGTGGGCTACGGCCTGATGGGCCTGACCGGCCTGCCCATTCTGCTGGCGCTGGCCTTCTTTATCGTAGGCATTGCCAAGGGCAGCGTCCTGAACACCTGCACCATTCTTGTCAGCGGCAACTCTGCAGACCGCACCCGGGGCATGAACACCATGCACGCCTGCTACGCCTGCGGTGCCCTGCTCTGCCCCTTTCTGATCTCTGCCGCGGCCAGGGTCAGCACCACGCTGGCCGTGCTGGCACTGGCGGCGCTGGGTCTGGTGCTCTGGCTGGTGTACCTGTTCACCCCCATGGCAGGCCGCACTAAGGCCAAAGAAGCTGTCACCGATTGGAGCTTTTTGCGCTCCTCCCGCTTCTGGCTGCTCACCGGCCTGCTGTTCTGCCAGAACGCCGCCGAGCAGAGCGTTGTGGGCTGGATGGTCACCTACTTCAAGGACAGCGGCATCATTGCAGGCACGCTGGCGGCCTATACCGTCACCGTGATGTGGGGTGCCACCCTGATCGGCCGCCTGCTCATCGCCTTTGTGTTCCCGCTCCGGCAGCCCCGCAAGGCCATGGTATTTATGGCGGTTTTCTGCACAGCCTTCTATTTTGCCATGATGCAGACCCACAGCCAGCTGCCTGCTATCCTGCTGCTGTTCGCCTTTGCCTTCTCCATGGCCGGTATGAACCCCACCGCCGTGGCCAGCGCCGGTAAAATGACCACCGTGACCAGCATGGGCATCATGCTGCCGGTGGCATCCAGCGGCGCGATCCTGATGCCCTGGGTCATCGGCAAGGTAGCTGAAAGCGCCGGTCTTGCTGTTGGTATGGCAACCAACATCGTGCCCTGTGTGGGGCTGATCATCTTTGCGATTCTGGTGGCCAGAATGCGGGAAGACTAAACCTCTCCGTCATTGCATCGCAATGCCACCTCTCCCGGCAGGAGAGGCAAGCAGCAGGCGACTGAGCGGTTCATCCCCTCGCCTTTGCGCTGAACTCACACCCACAGTAATCCTGACGGTAAAGCCCGTACTCCTCCGAAAGCTGGAGGGAGCGCAGGTAGCCGTTCTGCTTTTTGAAATCCGAGGGCAGGTGCCTGATGCCGAATTCGGCTTCAAGCTCCTGCCCGATTTGATTGATGCGGGCAGCATCCTTGTGGGGGCTGATGGAGAGCGTGGTGGTGAACCAATCAAAGCCGTGCTCCTTTGCGTACTGTGCCGCCCGGCGCATCCGCAAGCGGTAGCAGACGGTGCACCGCCCGCCCCGCTCCGGCTCGTTTTCCAGCCCCTGCACAGCCGTGTAGAACTCCTGCGGGTCGTAGCGGTCCTCGATGACCGTGACCCCCAGCGGGTGCGCCTGCGCCACAAACTTTTTCAGCTCCTCGCCCCGGCGGTAGTATTCTTCGGCAGGCCAGGTGTTGGGGTTATAGTAAAGCACCGTGATCTCAAAATACCGGCACAGCTTTTCCAGCACGGCGCTGGAACAGGGCCCGCAGCAGGCGTGGAGCAACAGCTTTGGCCGCTGCGGCCCCAGCGTTTTCAACACTTCGTCCATCTGCTGTGCAAAATTCAACTGTTTTGACATCGGTTTCATCCTTTGTTATACTTGCTTTGATTCAAATAGCTCCCTCCTGCTGCCTCGCCAAAAGAGCCGCAGCTGCCGGAAGGGGCATCCCGGTCATATTATATCACATTTTACCTAATAGGAGAACTGCGATGACAAACGAGAAGATCGCCCGTATCAACGAGCTGGCAAAAAAGAGCAAGACCACCGGCCTGACCGATGCCGAAAAGGCAGAGCAGCAGGCCCTGCGGCAGGAGTATGTTGCGGACGTAAAGGCCAGCCTGCGCGCCCAGCTGAACAACACCTCGATCAAAGAGCCGGATGGTACTGTGCACAAGCTGGGGAAGAAGAACTAAAGCAGCATCACGAAGAGGAGCGCCCTGTGGATAATTGAGAGAAAAGTATTTCTTCCCTCTTTTTTTGTTCTGCGTTTCGTGCTATACTATAATTGTATTGTTGCGGACATTTCCGCGGGCGGTACAGATTCCCAAGGTGGCGTATCCCGGGCAAGGTGCACGGAAAAGGCTGTCTTTTGAAAAAATGATAAAGAGGTCATTTATT